>Ga0180009_10000522_pt1 | contig 52863 bp, 46 predicted proteins | sample OS_PC_MetaG_FD_123537 | JGI IMG/M metagenome (GOLD analysis project Ga0180009, IMG submission 123537) | Groundwater microbial communities from the Aspo Hard Rock Laboratory (HRL) deep subsurface site, Sweden - OS_PC_MetaG | ecosystem: Environmental > Aquatic > Deep subsurface > Groundwater... | reverse complement strand
CTCGGACTCGGTGACCGTGTCCATGGCCGCCGAAAGGAAGGGGATCTGCAGGTCGATGCCCACGGCCACCCGGGTGGAGGTGTCGATGTCCTTGGGAATGACCTCGGAATATCCCGGCACCAGCAGCACGTCGTCGAAGGTCAGTCCCTCGCGGAACATGCCGGATCCGCCCGCGGTTTCCCTGGAATCGATCATGATCTCAAGCCTTCATGATGCCGATGAACGGCAGGTTCCTGTACTTCTCGTCATAGTCCAGGCCGTAGCCGATGACGAACTCCTTGGGGATCTCGAAGCCCACGTAGTGCAGGGGGACTTCCTTCTTGCGGGCCGGCTTCTTGTCCAGCAGGGTGGCCACCCGGATGCTGCGCGGGTTGCGCGTGCCCAGCAACTCCATCAGGTGGGCGATGGTCAGGCCGGTGTCGATGATGTCCTCGACCAGGATGACGTCGCGGTTGGTGATGTTGGACTTCAGGTCCTTCTCGATCTTCACCACCCCCGTGCTCTGGGTGCCGCCGTCGTAGGAGCTGACGGCCATGAAGTCGACCTCGTGATCGACGGACACGCAGCGGGTCAGGTCGGCCAGGAACGGGTAGGCCCCCTTGAGGATGCAGACGAAGATGGGCGTCGACCCCTCGTAGGCCCGGCTGATCTCGTTGCCCATCTGGCGGATGCGCTTCTGGATCTCCTCGCTGGAGATGAGCACGCGGTCGATGAAGGGGTAGCGCCTCAGGTATTCCTGGTCGTCGAAGGTCACGACAGCCTCCCGCGGGATCAGGCCTGGGGCCTGGGCTGGTCATCCTGCAACGCGGCCGATCGGGCCAGACGGACCTCCCGGTCCAGGGCCCGGAGCCGGTCGCGCTCGCGGATGATGTTCAGGATCTTGGTGGCGATCAGGTCGATGGCCACCTGGTTGTGTCCCCCTTCGGGGATGATGATGTGGGCGTGGCGCTTGCTGGGCTCCACGAACTGCAGGTGCATCGGCCGCACCACGTTCAGGTACTGGTCGATCACCGACTCGACGGTCCGGCCGCGCTCGCGGGTGTCCCGCTTCAGCCTACGAAGCACCCGCTCGTCCGCATCCACGTCCACGTAGAGCCGGATGTCCATCAGATCCCGCAGCCCGGGACTTTCGAGGACCAGGATCCCCTCCACGAAGAGGATGTCGGGAGGATCGAGGAGCTTCGTCTCCCGCTTCCGGCTGTGGGTGGCGTAGTCGTACTGGGGGATCATGACGCCGCGGCCGGCCCTGAGATCCTCGATGTGGCTGACGAGCAGGGACGTCTCGAAGGCGTTGGGATGATCGTAGTTGATCTTCGCCCGCTCCTCGAGAGGCAGGTGCCCGTTGTCCAGATAGTAGGAATCGTGATGGATGATGCGGATGGTCTTCCCGGGACATTCCTCCCGCACGCGCAGGGCGACCGTCGTCTTGCCGGAGCCTGAGCCGCCGGCGATGCCGATGATCACGGGAGGAAGCGGGTTGACGTCGGATTCCAGCATGGGCGTAAGATACCCGTCGCCCGGGGGGCTGTCAATCCGCGGGCGAACCCGGTCTCCTGGGGCCTTTCCCCCTGGACCGAAAGCCGTCCTTGGCGCAGTATTGGGGATCGGCGATACGCAGGCAACCCTCCGGGAGGACCCCTTGGAAAATTCCATCTCTCTGCTCGGCATCCCCGTCCTGCTGGCGGCCGCCTGGCTGGTGAGCAGCAACCGCCGCCTCTTCCCCTGGCGCATCGTCCTGTGGGGCATCGGGCTCCAGGGTATCCTGGCCGTCACCCTGCTGCGCACCCCCTGGGGCGTGGCGATCTTCGGCGCGGCCCGCAATGTCGTCACCAGGATCCTGGGTTTCACCGACGCCGGGGCCTCGTTCATGTGGGGCAACCTCTACCGGACCAGCGAGGACATGGTCACCTTCATCGGCCCCGAGCAGGGCTACATCCAGGTCACCAACTCCGTCACCGGGCAGCTGGTGCCCCTGGGAACGATCTTCGTCATCCACATCCTGCCCACGATCATCTTCTTCTCCAGCCTCATGGCCCTGCTCTACCACATGGGCGTGATGCAGCGGCTCATCCAGGGCGTCGCCTGGGTCATGCGCAAGACCATGGGCACCAGCGGCAGCGAGACCCTCTCCTGCGCCGCCAACATCTTCGTGGGGCAGACCGAGGCTCCCTTCGTCGTGCGGCCCTATCTGCCGACCATGACCCGCAGCGAGATCAACGCCGTCATGGTGGGCGGGTTCGCCACCGTGGCCGGCGGCGTGATGGCCGCCTACGTGCGCTTCGGCATCGACGCCGGCCACCTGCTGGCCGCCAGCGTGATGAGCGCGCCGGCCGCCCTGGTGATCGCCAAGATCATCCTGCCCGAGACCGAGGAATCCTCCACCCGGGGGGCCGTCAGCCTGACCATCCCCCGCGAGTACGCCAACCTGCTGGACGCCGCCGCGGGCGGCGCCGGGGTCGGACTGAAGCTCGCCGCCAACGTCGGCGCCATGCTGCTGGCGTTCATCGCCCTGGTGGCCATGGTCAACTACGGGCTGGGATTCGCCGGACTGTCCCTGCAGCAGATCTTCGGCTGGATCTTCTCCCCGGTGGCCTTCATCATGGGCGTGCCCTGGTCCGAGGCCATGGTTTTCGGCAACCTGCTGGGGACCAAGATCGCCGTCAACGAGTTCGTGGGCTACATCGAGCTGGCGGACGCCGCCCGGAGCGGCGCGCTGTCGCCCCGCAGCGTCGTCATCGCCACCTATGCCCTGTGCGGCTTCGCCAACTTCTCCAGCATCGCCATCCAGATCGGCGGCATCGGCACCGTGGCCCCCATGCGCCGCACCGAGGTGGCCCAGCTGGGACTGCGGGCGATGTTCGGCGGGGCCCTGGCGTCCTGGCTGACCGCGACCATCGCCGGGGTGCTCATCGGCTGAACCAACCGACCAGGAGTGACCATGCCCCACCTGCGGCTCCATGACCTTGCGGCCTACCCGTTTTCCCTGCGACTGACGGTCCGGACCACGGACCTGAACTACGGCGGCCACCTGGGCAACGACCGCATCCTGACCCTCGTGCACGAGGCCAGGGTCGCCTTCCTCGCCCATCACGGGTGGACGGAACTGGATTGCGCAGGAGTGAGCCTGATCATGGGCGACGCCGCGATCGTCTTCAAGGAGGAGGCCTTCGCCGGCGACGAGCTGGACGTCGATTGCGCGGCCGGCGAACCCGGGCGCTGCGGATTCCGTCTCTTCCACCGGCTGCGCCGGACCGGCGACGGCAAGACGATCGCCCTGGTCGAGACGGGCATGGTCTGCTTCGACTACCGGCAGCGCCGGATCGTGCCCCTGCCCGCGGGGATCGCGGCGGTGTGCGGCCAGGGCGGAGCGTCATGAATCCCCCGGTCCAGAAGATCACCAGCCTGACCAACGACCGCATCAAGGAGCTGGTGAGGCTGCGCAAGCGGCGGGAGCGGGACCGCCGGGGCCTGGTCATCATCGAGGACGCCCTGGTCATCCGCCGGGCCCTCGCGGCCCGGTACCCCCTGCAGACCCTCTTCTTCTGCCCCGGGATGGTGCCCGGCTCCGACCGGGATCTGCTCGAGGCCCTGCTCGCCGATCCGGGTCTGCAACACTTCGAGGTCACCGCCCCGGTGATGGCCAAGGCCGCGTACCGCGAGGACTCGGACGGCCTGCTGGTGCTGGCCGGGCAGGTCAAGCCCGGGCTGGAGGATCTGGTTCCGGCAAGAGGCGGCCCCCCCCTGCTGGTCGTGCTCGAAGGGGTGGAGAAGCCCGGCAACCTGGGCGCGGTCCAGCGGGTCGCCGACGGGGCCGGCGCCGACGGCGTCATCGTCTGCGGCGGCGGGACGGACCCCTTCAACCCCAACGCCCTGCGGGCTTCCCGGGGCGCCTGCTTCACCATGCCCACCGTCCAGGCGACCACCGGCGAGGCCATCCGGTGGTTGAAGTCCCGGGGCATCCGCCTGATCGCCGCCTCCCCCGAAGGCGGCCGACCCTGGGACGGGGTTGATCTGGCCGGTCCGGCAGCTATTATTCTGGGGACGGAACACGACGGTCTGAGTCCGGAATCCCTCGCGGCCGCCGACCTGCGGGTCACCATCCCCATGCTCGGCCGCGGCGATTCCCTGAACGTGTCCACCTCGGCGGCGATCATCCTCTACGAGGCCGTCCGCCGGCGCCGGGCAGGCTGAAAGCGATTCCTCATGACCAATGGATTCTACAACGAATTCGACAAGGAAGAGCTCGAACCCCGGACGGCGGACTACCGCAGCCCGTTCGAGCGCGGGCGCGACCGGCTGATCCACAACGCCGCCTTCCGGCGCCTGCAGTCCAAGACCCAGGTCTTCCTGTCCGGCGAGTACGACTTCTACCGCACCCGGCTGACGCACTCCATCGAGGTGGCCCAGATCGCGGGCTCCATCGCCCGCTTCCTGAACCGCGCCAGCGGGCTGCTGACCGACGACTTCCACATCGACCTGGCCCTGGTCGAGGCCACCGCCCTGGCCCACGACATCGGGCATCCCCCCTTCGGCCACGCCGGGGAGGGAACCCTGCACCGGCTGATGCTGCCCTACGGGGGATTCGAGGGCAACGCCCAGACCCTGCGCCTGATCACCGAGATCATCTTCACCAGCGGCGGCAGCCGGCGGGGCATGAATCCCACCCGCGCCTTCATCGACGGCGTCCTGAAGTACAAGACCCTGTTCCGGGAATGGGACCGGCCGCGCAAGCACTTCCTCTACGACGAGCAGGTCCGGTACCTGGACTTCGTGTTCGGGGGACGCGGCCTGCCCGCCGAACTGACCCCCGGCAAGGTGCGCAACGGCTTCCGCAGCCTCGAGTGCCAGATCATGGACTGGGCGGACGACACCGCCTACTCCCTGAACGACCTGGTGGACAGCGCCAACGCCGGCTTCGTCACCATCGGCAGCGTCCAGCGGTGGGCGGGACGGCAGGATCTGGACGCCGACGAGCAGCGCTGGCTCGAGGATCTGACCGCCGCCATCGCCGCCGGCAACCTCGAGCGGGCCATGAACCGCAAGATCGGGACCTTCGTCGAGGCCTGCCGGCTCGTCGAGCGCGACAACTTCATGAGCGATGCGACCAACCGGTACCGGTTCGGGATGGAGATCGATCCGCAGGTGCGCCGGGAGCAGGATCTGTACGCCCGGCTGGCCAGGAACGTCGTGTTCCGCTCGCCCCAGGTCTGCCAGCTGGAGTTCAAGGGGGGCTGGATGCTCGAGCGCCTGTTCGGAGCCCTGAAGGACAACTACCTCTCCCCCGGCGCCGCTGGTCACCCCCTGCTTTCGGCCGATTTCGAGGCCGAGATGGCCGGTTGCGGCGGCGAGGCCCAGCGGGCCCGCATCATCTGCGACTACCTGGCGGGGATGACCGACGGCTTCGCCAGCCGCATCTACAAGCGCATGTTCGACCCGGACTTCGGTTCCATCGTCGATCTCGTATGACCAGGACGACGGGAATGACAACGGGGATCATCCTGGGCCTGGTCACGGCGGCCCTGCTCGGCGCGTGCGATCTCCTGGCGCAGGAGGCCCCGAACGCATCCCCGCCCCCGCCCCGGGGCTCCCTTCCCGACACCCTCGCCGGCCGACCGGGCACGTATTACTACTATCACGGACTCGACTACGGATCCCAGTCCCTCGTGCATCCCCTGCGGCTGATCCTCAACGGCGGCTTCGGCATCATGCAGATCGAGAACCGGGACAACCGGCCGGCCAAGGTCATGTACGGCCGCGGCATGCGCAACGTGGCGGACAACCTGGTCCGCCCCTGGTGGTCCATAGGCGAGGACGGGCTGTGGGACTTCCTGACCCGGGAGGTCATCCCCATCTCGGTGAACCGGGGGCAGGCGCAGTACTGGCCCAATTACATGAACCACCTGCTCGGCGGCGGGATGAGCTACCGGGTGATGGAGGAGTACTACCGCTACCACGGCCGCAGCCACAGCGGCCTGTGGGCGGGGGGCACCATCTTCGTCTACCACTTCCTCAACGAGGTGGTCGAGAACAACGACCGGCTCGGTCCCAGCGTGGATCCGGTGGCGGACTTCTGGATCTTCAACACCGCGGGCGTCTGGCTGTTCAACAAGGAATGGGTGGCCCGGTTCTTCGCCACCAAGCTCCACATGAACGACTGGTCGTACCAGCCGACCATCAATCCGGAAACCGGCGAATTCCAGAACAACGGCCAGAACTACGTCATGAAGTACCACCTGAACCGGGCCGGCAGCCGCAGCCTCTTCTACCACTGGGGCACCCACGCCGAGCTGGGCCTGTCGTTCACCGATTCCCAGGGCCGCTGTCTGTCCTTCGGGGTCGGCCTGATCGCCAAGAACCTGCTGGACATCGACGAGCTGGCCAAGACCGTGGATCTGGCCGTGTCCGGGGGCGTCTTCTACGACCGGAACAACAGCCTGCTCGTCGGCCTCCAGTTCGCCCGCACCAAGGACTACGCCTATCGCCTGAACCTCTACCCCGGCCTGGTGCGCCTGGGCCCCTTGCGGCCGGGATTCTTCGCCGCCCTGGACCAGGAAGACCACCTTTCCGGAGGCATCACCTTCGGCAGCCTGCATCACCTGCCGGTGGGACTGGGGCTGGATTTCTGAGCGAAGCCCTCAGGGCATCAGGGCGCCGAACTCATCGGCGCTCATCGGCTTCCCGAAGTAGAAACCCTGGACCTCGGGGCAGCCGAGCCGCCGCAGGAAGTCCGCCTGCTCGCGGGTCTCGACCCCCTCGGCCAGGGCGTTCATGGACAGGCTGCGGGCCATGGCGATGACCGTCTCGGCGATGGCCGCGTCGTTGGGTTCGGTCGTGATGTCGCGGATGAACTCCCGGGCGATCTTGATCCGGTTCACGGGGTAGTTCTTGAGATACAGGAGCGAGGAATAGCCGGTTCCGAAGTCGTCGATGGCCAGCTGGATGCCGTCCCGGCTCAGGCTGTTCAGGGTCCGCTGGGCCACCTGGGCGTCGCGCATCAGGACGCTCTCGGTGATCTCCAGTTCCAGGGCTTCCGGGGCCAGGCCGGTCTCGGCGAGGATCTTGCCCACCAGGTCCTGGAGCCCGGGTTCGAGGAACTGCTTGCCGGACAGGTTGACGGCCACCCGGACCGGCTGCTTGCCCTGGTCCCGCCAGCGGCGGGCCTGCAGGCAGGCCTCGCGCAGAACCCAGGCGCCGATCCCGTGGATCAGGCCCGTCTCCTCCGCCAGGGGGATGAAGGTGCCCGGCGGGACCCGGCCCAGGTCCGGCGACTCCCAGCGCAGCAGGGCCTCCACACCCACCAGCGCCCCGGATTCCAGGTTGTACTGGGGTTGCCAGACCAGCGTCAGTTCATTCCGGTCGACCGCCTGCCGCAGGCCGTTCTCCAGCCGGAGGCGGTTGAGGGTGCGGCGGTTCATGTCCTCGCTGAAGAACTGGTAGCGGTTGCGTCCCCGGCCCTTGGCCGCGTACATCGCGGTGTCGGCGTGCTTCAGGAGGGTCTGGACGTCCTTCCCGTCCTCGGGGAAGACGGCGATGCCGATGCTGGTGGAGGTGAAGACCTCGTGGCCGTTCAGCATGAAGGGTGCGGTCATGGCGTCCTTGATCTTGCGCACCACGGCCAGGATCTCGCCGTCGGTCGTCACCCAGGGCAGCAGCAGCACGAACTCGTCCCCGCCCAGGCGGCTGAGGGTGTCCCCCCGCCGGATGGAGGCGCTGAGCCGGTCGCCGATGGACTTCAGCAGCAGGTCGCCGAAGTCGTGCCCCAGGGTGTCGTTGATGTCCTTGAAGTTGTCCAGGTCGCAGAACAGGACGGCCACCCGGCGCTGGGCCCGACGGGCCGCGGCCAGGGCCCGCTCCAGCTGTTCCAGGAAGAAGCTGCGGTTGGGCAGCCTGGTCAACGAGTCGTAGTAGGCGAGCTGGCGGATCTCCTCCTCGCTGCGCTTGCGCCGGCTGATGTCCGTCACGGTGGCGATGTATCCCTCGAGACGGCCCGACTGGTCGAAGATCGGCTCGCCCTGGACGAAGACCCAGAAGGTCTTGCCGCCGTCGCTCTTGATCCGGCATTCGCCCTTGAAGCCCCGGCCCTTGGCCACGGCGGAGTTCCATCTTTCGGCGATGGCCTCCCGGTCGTCCGGATGCACGGCCTCGTACCAGAGCCGGCCCAGGGCCTGGATCGGCGTCAGGCCCGTGATCTCCCGCCACCGCTTGTTGACGTGGCAGCAGAGGCCGTCGGTGTCCACGCGGACGATGCCCACGGGGGAGGCCTCGGCCATGACCTGGTATCGGCGCTCGCTCTCCCGGAGGGCCTGTTCCATGTACCGGGACAGGGTGAGGTCCTGGACGGTGGACACCATGAGGTCGAGTTCGGGGATGGGGATGTTGCGGACCGACACGATCTTCTCGGCCCCGTCCTGGCTGGTGATCCGCAGGTCGTCCCACTGCATGGGCTCCATCCCGCCTTCCGCCAGGCCGCTGAGGATGCGCAGCCGGACCTGGGCCCGCTTGGCAGGATCGGGGAAGACCGAGGCGAAGAAGGTCTCGAGGTCGGTGCACTCCTCCTTGAGCGATCCCCCGTAGATCTCCAGGAAGGCGCGGTTGGCGTACCCGATGATGCCCTTTTCGGTCGTGTTGATGGCCACGCCGATGGGCAGGTGGTCCAGGACCGACTGGAGCACGGTGTTGGGCGTGTGGCCCGGCGGAATGCCCAGGCGCGGCAAGGGCTGGGGTTCGACGTCGCCCCCATTGCCGAAATCGTCCCTGTGATCGGAGCCCGCCATCGAGGCCACCTCTGGTTCCGGTATCAGGACCTTACGCATCCCCGACCTGTATGATACCACAGAAACAGGTTAAGTAAAATCCGGATGGGCCGGGACGGGGTGGGCCGGCGCCTCAGGACCGCAGGTAGGACGCCCCGTTCACGTCGATGATGCCGCCGGTCATGGCGTCCGCCTTGCCGGACACCGCAAGCAGGACCACCTGGGCCACCTCGTCGCAGGTCGCGGTCCGGCCCAGGGGGCTCTGGGCGCGGATGGCCTCCCCCGCCGGCCCTTCCAGGTAGGCGGTGGTCATGTCCGTGGCCACCCAGCCGGGGGCGACGGTCACGACGTGGATGCCCAGGGGGGCGAGCGCCACGGCCAGGGACTGGCCCAGGGCGTTCAGGCCGGCCTTGCTCGCACCGTAAGCGGGGGCATCCGGCTCGCCCCGGAAGGCGCCGCGGCTGCTGATGTTGACGACATGGCCCTTGCCGCGGGCGAGATGGGGCAGGGCGCCCTTGATGATCAGGGCCGGGGCGGTCAGGTTGACCGCGATGGTCCGGGACCAGGCCTCGTGCCACTCCCCGGCGTCCAGGCTTTTGATGTCGTGGGGTTCATAGATCCCGGCATTGTTCACGAGGATGTCCAGCCCTCCCAGGGCCTCCGCGGCGCGACCGGGCAGGTCGGCGGCGGCTTCGGGATCGATGAGATCGGCGCCGAGGGCGACGTGGCCGTGGCCCGCCAGCGACGCGGCCACCGCATCTGCCTTCGCCTTCGCCCCCCCGTAGTGGACGGCCACCGTGGCCCCCGCCCCGGCCAGCAGCCGGCAGATGCTCTCGCCGATGCCCCGGCTACCGCCGGTCACCAGCGCCTTGCGCCCTGAAAGATCCACCGCCACCGGGTTCATGTGCTCCTCCATATCCGTAGTGTCGGGCGCGAGCGCCCGGTCCTGGCCGCTAGTTCACGGCCCATGATACGCGGTGGCACGGGAGAGGCAAGGGAATCGGGGAATGGCCCCGGATCGGAGCCAGGGGCGACAGTCCAGGACCAAGGTGGCCAGGACCTGAATTTCCAGGACGCCACTATTCTTCGTCTCACCATGAATTTGAAGAATCAGGCCGCAGAAGGGTTCACACGAACCCCTCTGCGGCCTGTTTGATCAAAATAAAGGGCATGCCTGTTACAATTTCGTGGCGCCTTTGGGCAACGACCTCACCGTTGAGGAGGGTCCTGACCAGCCGGCCTTGAAGGTCGAAGATGTACAGGGTGAAGACCCCTTGCGGCGTCTGACAGTTCTACCTCCACATGGCCTTCAGGTTTCCCCAGGAGGCATTCTCCTTCCCTACAGGGCCACCCGCAAACGGCTCGAAAAGGACTTCGGCATGGATATTCGGATCATCGTGGACATCAAGGATTAAGGATTCAATCACAGCTGGGTCATCCGTGTCCCAGAAGTTATTCCGGAGCTCATGCTGAATAAACCCATAATCAGCACTTTGCAGACACCAAACCGAATTGGATGCTGGACCCTTGAATATATGACAATCCGACATAACGGTTGCCAGGGAGTTCTCAAAATATAGGGTGGTAAAAATTCCACCTATAAAAACCGATTGCGTCGCCTGAAAGACAGCATTAGCTACTGCCGCAGCCGCCCACCCACCAGATAACTCGCAATCCAAAATTTCACACCTTGCGGCAACGGGAGTTACGGTAACCGCATATTTTAGACAATCGAAATTACTGCTGGAAATCCTACAACCACCCCCTGCTGAAACTTGCACGCCTACGTCAATTCCAGAAAAATCACAACCCTGAACAACAATATCATCAGCCCCATTGACAAGTACTCCAAAATCGACTGGGCTTTCAAAAAAACAATTGTCAATTGTTACACCTGATCCACCAGAATAAAACCCAATATGACGATTGCCTCCAAGATATTGCGTGCTAAACTGGCAATTTGATATCACCCCACCGCCAACGTTGTCAAAAGTGGAGGACCGATCATTGTCAATAAAATGGCAATTATTTATATGAACCTCAGCCCCCCCCCCAAATAGTCCGTCAAAACCGTTTCTTAAAGTCACGCCCAAAACCTCGAGGTAAACTCCCTCAAGCATGATTAAACAATTGGGAGTATAATGGGAATAATCAATGTTTTGGGTCGCCGAACCGATGAAAGTCTGCTCGGGACCAGAGCCAATAATGGTAAGATCTCCCACCTTGATATCACCAACGACATCCACTTCCCACGGATATCCCGGATATTGCACCTTGTACATCTCGGTGTATTCCCCGGGACCAATGAGAATCGTGTCACCGTCAGCGGCAGCGTTCAGGGCTTCTTGCAGGATGATGTATTCCCCAGTGCCGTCCCGCTCCACGGTGATGGTCCGGCCCTGAGCCAATCCGCAACCAAAGACCACCAGCAGGCAGGCCAAAATCCAAGCGGGCCGATATCGATGAAATAGAAAGCTCATATCCAGGGCCTCAACAATTGCCAAGCACGCCGGGTCACTATAGAATTATACCACATCCCAGGGCCGCGAGGTCGGGGATCTCCAGACGGCTGGGGAATGCTTCGCTGAAAGGGCCGGCGGCAAGGGGCGAGGTTGGTCTCTCAGGGACGGAGTCCGTCCCGCCTCTCGTTCCCTGATATGAATTGGAATATGTCGGCAACGATTATTCCACGAAAACGCTCCCCGGGGGGCGCGCGGCGCCACCACTCCCCTGGCAGCCAATCATCACGAACCCGGGACCGAAACCAGCGTCCAGACGTTAGTTTCGCGTCTCTCGGACAAAATATCCGCCAATGATTCAATCCGGCCCCACCGCACGAGCGGAAGAGCCTGCTCAGACATTTCCGCTGTTATCCCATCATTCCCAAGGGCGCCAAAGAAACCGGTCGCCAAACCCCCTGGGCTCGGCGACCGGTTGAAGAAACCTGAATAAAGCCGCGGACTACTTCAAGAGAACCATCTTGTGGTCGACGACCTGGCCGTCAGCCATCATCCGCGCGAAGTACACGCCGCTGCCGGCATGCCGGCCGTGATCGTCAAGACCGTTCCAGACCACGCTGTGGTCGCCGGATTCCAGGCTCGCAGCCAGCAGGGTGCGGACCAGCCGCCCCTGGACGTCGTAGACCGCCAGACGGACCTCGCCGGCCCGGTCCAGCGTGAAGCTCACCTTGGTCAGGGGGTTGAAGGGATTGGGATGGTTGCCCAGCCTGGTGACGACCCCGGGAACCTCCGCGACCGGCGACAGCCCGCCCTGCAGTCCCCAGATCTCGACGTCGTCGATGTTCCAGCCGCAGTACTGCCAGCTGGTGTCGGTGGTGCCCATGACCCAGGCCAGGTAGACCGTGGGCTGGTTGTCGGCGATGGCGCTGATGTCGTACTCCACCTGGGTCCAGGCGGCGTCGGCGACCTCGCCGCCGTTGGTCCACACCGTGGTGAAGTTCACGCCGTCGGTGCTGACCTTGAAAGAGGCGTGGTCGTACGAGGGCTGCTCCACCCCCAGCCAGCGCTGGAACTTCACCGAGACCGCGGTGACGTCGGTGCAGTCGATGGGAGTCGAGACCAGCATCCGCTCGGGCAGCGAGTTGGGATAATCGCCGGCGAGGTTGTAGCCGATCACGTTGGGGCCGGTGTAGCCGCTGACGGGATCCGGCCCGCCGTACTGCCCGCCCCCGCCCAGGGGAACGCCGAATTCCCAGCCGGCATCCATGGTCCAGCCCGGATTGCCGTCGAAGTTGAAGGTGTAGACGGCCTCGGGGACGCCGACCTGCAGGTTGACCCCGCGCATGATGGCGACGCCGTTGGTCAGGTCGGTGAAGGTCACGGTCCCGGTGTAGGAGCCGATGCCCAGCCCGCCCGCCGCCGCGTTGATGGCCACGACCGCGTTCAAGGACCCGCCCGCGGGGATGATGCCCGCCGTGACCGATAGATCGACCCAGGGGACGTCCACGGAAACCGTGTAGGAGAGGGACGAGACCCCCTGGTTCTCCAGGGAGTAGGCCAGGCTGGACGGGGTGAACGGCCCGCCCTGGTTGCCGAGGGCATCGAGGTCCCCGCCGGGTGAGACCTGGAAGTCGGTGGCGTAGGGGTCCAAGGTGTCCAGGCTCTGGGGCGCGCCCCCGAGGGGATCCAGCCAGGCCGACACGTTGGGCCAGGTCACCGAGAACCGGCCGTACCAGTCGCTCAGGTCGTTGCCGCAGGCGGCGTACCCGCCGTGGAGCTGGCCGATGATCTGGTGGTCGGGATTGAACAGGGGCGACCCCGAGGAGCCGGGCTCGGTGGTGCCCAGATCCCAGTCCGTCACCCGGACGTGGGTGCCGTCGCCGGGGACCGCGTTCTGCAGGTAGGTGGTCGTGGTCACCGGGTCGTCCTCGAAGCTGATGCTCTTCTCGTCGGTGCTCGGATGGTGGATGGCGACGGCCGATCCGGGGTTCGTCGAGGCGCGGTTCCAGCCGGCGTACGTGACGCCCCAGGCCGGATCAGGGGCGGCGTTGAGCTCGACGAGGCAGAAATCCGAGGTGCTGGAACTCGCCAGGAAGGTGGCGCCGGTCTGGAAGTCGGCCAGGCTGCCGCCGCCCTGCTGGCCGCAGGTGGGGCTCTGGAAGTTCCAGTAGACGACCATGGTCTGGTCGTTGCCGGTGTTGACGCTGCAATGGTTGGCGGTCAGGAAGTACGGGGTCTGGTCCTCGGCGGTGTTGTTGATCATCGCGCCGGTGCAGGTCCAGGAACCGTTGAGGGTGTAGACGCCCACGGAGTTGATCTCGGACCACCAGTCGGCCCCCTCGGGGCAGACCACGTCGATGTTGCAGGAACCGGACTTGCCTGCCAGGTCCTCGCCGAAGAAACGGTAGCCCTTGTTGACGGACTGCAGCTGGAGCTCGTAGTCGTGCCGCGATTCCCGGGGCAGCAGGAGTTCGACGATCACGTCGGAGGCCAGCACCACGGGCGTCCACAGCTCGCCGTGGGCCTCGTTGTTACGCTCGGTGAACACCCAGGACATCCGGGGGTCGGCGGCGGTCTTCATGTCCGCAGGGTACAGGGCCAGGCGGCCGCCCTTGGGCAGGCGGTACCGGGTGAACCCCAGGTTGACGGACACCGCGCCCGGAGCCTCGATCCGCTGGCGCCACAGGACCCAGCGTTCGTCCAGATCTTCCCAGACCCCGGAGGTCTCGGGGGTCAGGTCGTGGTATTCGGGCAGGGCGAACCGGGGCGGCAGGCCGAGGGTCTCGTTCTCCGAATCCTCCTGCCGGGCCTTGTCGACGTTGACCGGTTCGGTCCGGATGACGGGGATCGTGGCCACGGGTTGGACGTCGGCGGCGAGAGCCACCGGGCCTTCGAGGCCCGCGGGGGAGAACCCCGGGCCGGCCAGGGCGGCGCCGGCCAGGAGCAGGGCGCAGGTCCCGGCAACCAGGAATCCGATCAGGCGAGTCTTGACGGCGAACATGTTTTCCCCCTTAAGGGCTGGATGATATCGGCGAATCCGGTCGGCCCTCGATCCGATGTAAAATTACCAAAAATCCAACTCTCATTGTACCGCACATCCCGGAATCAACCAAGAGGTTTTTACATTTCAAAATATCTCCACATTATAAAAAATCATATATAATTTCATCATAATTCATTATTTGATCATGAATGTTCCATCATTTCGGTTTTGGATTTTAACAGATAAGGAGCCCCGGCCGTCGCCCGATCCGGACGAGGCGGCCGGAGCCCCTGAGAGACGGTCAGAATCCGGCGGTCGCCGTGTTGTCCCTGGCGGCGCGGTTCCGTTGCAGGTTGCAGACTTCCTGGTGGATCTGGGTGAATCCCCGGCCCTTGTCCCGCATGGCCACCACGCGGTAGAGGGAGTAGTCCTGGCTCTCGGTGATGAACTTCAGGTTGGCCAGGTTCAGGAGGTCCATGTCGGTCAAGGGGGCGCTGGCCCACTGAGCCGGGTTGTCCGCGTCGAACTTGTCGAAGATGGGCTGGAAGATGGGGCTCGGCAGGAATCCCCGGATCTCCAGATGGAAGAGGTCGCACCCCAGCCCGAAATCGGCCAGGACCGTGCGCCAGTCCAGACCCTCGGCCCGCTTGGCTGCCACTGCGGCGGGGTCCGCCCCCGCGCCGGCCGCGATGGTGAAGGCGAGGGGAAGCTCGTCGATCCGCCCCAGCTGGCCCATGACCTCGTCCACCGTCTGCATCTGGGTCCCGAAGTGATTGCAGACCGCATCCTTGTAGACTCCCAGGTCCGAACCGACGACCTGGGCCCCGCTGGAACCGGCCAGGAGCAGGAAGAGCCCCGCCGTCAACATGATCTTGCGCATCGGTATCTCCTTGGATGTAACCCCGGATGTTGCAAAATGAGAGCCGTACCGCCCTCCGCAAGCTGATCGGGCAAAACCCGGACCAGACAGGGGACTCCAAGGGAGCGCCCGGTCCCTCGAGGAACCGGGCGCGGGCAAAAGGATCCTGTCAACCTGCAGGAATTACCGCTTGTTGGCGGCCTTGATCTTGTTCAGGGCCGAGCCGGCCCGGAACCACGAGATCTGCTCCTCGGTCATGGTGTGGGCCACCGAGAACGCGTCGGTGGACCCGTCGGAATGCGTCAGGACCACCTCGAGGGTCTTGCCGGGTGCAAGGCCGGCGAGGCCGCGGATGGAGATCCGGTCATCCTCCCGGATCCTGCCGTAGTCGGCAGGATCGGTGAACGTCAACGGCAGGATGCCCTGCTTCTTGAGATTGGTCTCGTGGATGCGGGCGAAGCTGCGGACGATCACGGCGGCGCAACCCAGATGCCGGGGCTCCATCGCCGCATGCTCGCGCGAGGAGCCCTCGCCGTAGTTCTCGTCGCCGACCACGACCCAGCGCAGCCCGGCGGCCTTGTAGGCCCTGGCCGTCGCAGGGACCTCTCCGTACTCGCCGGTGAGCTGGTTCTTCACGCTGTTGACACCCTCGGTGAAGGCGTTGACCGCCCCGATCAGCATGTTGTTGCTGATGTTGTCCAGGTGCCCGCGGTACTTGAGCCAGGGGCCGGCCATGGAGATGTGATCGGTCGTGCACTTGCCGAGGGCCTTGATCAGCAGGGGCAGACTCTCGTAGTCCTTGCCGTCCCAGGGGCTGAAGGGCTCGAGCAGGGCCAGCCGGTCGCTGTCCGGGTTCACGATGACCGTGATGCCGCTCGAGTCGGCCGGCGGAGCCTGGTAGCCCTTCTCGTCGAAGACGAACCCGTCCCGGGGCAGTTCGTCGGCGACGGCCGGAGCCTCGAGCTTGACCTGCTCGCCCCGGTCGTTGGTCAGGGTGTCGGTCAGGGGATCGAACTCCAGGGTTCCCGCCAGGCCGTAGGCCATGACGACTTCCGGACTGCCGATGAAGGCGTGGGTCTCGGGGTTGCCGTCGTTCCGCTTGGCGAAGTTGCGGTTGAAGGAGGTGATGATGCTGTTGGGTTCGCCCTTCTTGACGTCGTCCCGCTGCCACTGTCCGATGCAGGGGCCGCAGGCGTTGGTCAGCACGACCGCTCCTACGGACTCGAGGACTTCCAGCATCCCGTCGCGCTTGATCGTCTCGTAGATCTGATCGCTGCCCGGGGTGATCCACAGGGTCGTCTGCATCTTCAAACCCCTGGCCTGGGCCTGCCGGGCCACGTCCACCGCACGGCCGATGTCCTCGTAGCTGCTGTTCGTGCAGCTGCCGATCAGGGCGGCGGACAGCCTGGAGGGATAGCCGAGCTCCCGGGTGTCGGCGGCCATCTTCGAGACGGGCCGGGCCAGGTCCGGGGTGTGCGGCCCCACGAGGTGCGGCTCGAGGGTGGACAGGTCGATCTCCACGATCCGGTCGTAGAACTTCTCCGGAGCGGCCAGCACCTCGGGATCCGCCGTCAGCAGGTCGGCGTTCGCATCCGCCAGGGCGGCCAGATCGCCGCGGCGGGTGGCCTCGAGATACCGTTTCATGCTGGAGTCGTAGGGGAACAGGCTCGTGGTGGCGCCCAGTTCCGCCCCCATGTTGGTGATGGTGCCCTTGCCGGTGCAGCTGAGGGCCTCGGTCCCCTCGCCGAAGTACTCGACGATGGCGTTGGTGCCCCCCTTGACGGTGAGGATCTCGCACAGCTTGAGGATGACGTCCTTGGGCGCGGTCCAGCCGCTGGGCTTGCCGGTCAGCTTGACGCCGATCAGCCTGGGGTGCTTGACCTCCCAGTTCATGCCCACCATGACGTCGACGGCGTCGGCGCCGCCCACGCCGCAGGCAACCATGCCCAGGCCGCCGGCGTTGGGGGTGTGGGAGTCGGTGCCGATGATCAGGCCGCCGGGGAAGGCGTAGTTCTCCAGCACCACCTGGTGGATGATGCCCGAGCCCGGATTCCAGAAGCCCATGCCGTAACGGGCGGCCGAGGAGCTGAGGAAGTCGTAGACTTCCTTGTTGGCATCCAGGGCGTGCAGCTTGTCGTAGTCCGCCCCCTTGTGTGCGAGGAGGAGGTGGTCGCAGTGGATCGTGGTCGGCACCGCGGCCTCGTCGATTCCGGCCTGCATGAACTGGAGGATGGCCATCTGGGCGGTGGCGTCCTGCATGGCGACCCGGTCCGGACGCAGACCCAGGGTGGCCTCGCCGCGGGCCAGGACCTGCCCGCGGGGATCGTCCAGGTGTCCGAAGACGATCTTCTCCGCGAGGGTCAGGGGCCTGCCCAGCCGTTCGCGGACGATCGCCAGCCGCTCCCGGGACCGCTCGTATACCTTCTGCACCATGTCCTTGGTGGTTTCGATGGCCATGACGTTCATCCTCCTCGAACCCGCTCCCGGGCGCTGATCACCGTTCGGAAGAACGGATGCCGCCGGCGTCCGCCGGCCGGCCCGTCTCCCGCATAACGCTGCCATTTTCCAGCCCCCAATATAGGTGAACGGGGCCCGATTTTCCTCCTTTTTGCTTGCAGGAATCCGCGCCCGGACGACGGCCCCGGAGTTGACCGCAGGCGTCCGGTTGACCATATACTACGGTTGATCTTCCTTCACAGACCCCGACAGGAGCCAGGCATGGACCTCACGCTATCACGGATCGACGAGAAGACGCGGGCCCGGGCGGCCGAACGCTGCCGCGAGCGCGGGATCACCATCCCCACCCTGGCCATGATGAAGGACCCCGGACTCGTGCCCGCCGACATCAAGGCGAAGCTGCAGGGCGTCGGCCTCTGGGACATCGATCCGCTGAACCTGTACCGGATCACCTGGAAGAACGATCCGGAAACAGGCCTGTTCAACCAGGGCAACTGGGTGGAATTCCCGAGCGAGCTGACCGGGGTGTCGGCCCGGATCATCGGCCTGGTCGGCAAGTGGTTCCCCACCGGCGCCCACAAGGTCGGCGCCGCCTTCGGCTGCCTGGTCCCCCGCCTGATCACGGGCCAGTTCGATCCCACGCGGCACATGGCCGTCTGGCCCAGCACCGGCAACTACTGCCGGGGCGGAGCCTTCGATTCCAAGCTGCTGGCCTGCCACTCGGTCGCCATCCTCCCCGAGGAGATGAGCCGCGAGCGCTTCGAATGGCTGAAGAACGTGGCCACCGAGGTCATCGCCACCCCGGGCTGCGAATCGAACGTCAAGGAGATCTACGACAAGTGCTGGGAGCTGCGGGCGACGCGGCCGGAGTGCGTGATCTTCAACCAGTTCGAGGAGTTCGGCAACTCCCTGTGGCACTACCACGTCACCGGCTCCATGCTGCAGGAGGCCTTCGCGGCCGTCGCAGGGCCCGGCCAGCGCCTGGCCGCCTACGTTTCGGCCACCGGCTCGGCCGGGACCATCGCCGCAGGCGATCATCTCAAGACCCTGCACCCGGGGATGGTCGTCGCCGCCACCGAGGCCCTCCAGTGCCCCACCCTCTTCGCCTTCGGGTTCGGGGGGCACCGCATCGAGGGCATCGGCGACAAGCACGTGCCCTGGATCCACAACGTGCGCAACACCGACCTGGTGATCGCCGTCGACGACCAGCAGACCATGGACCTGCTGCGGCTGTTCAACGAGGAGGCCGGCCACCGCGCCCTGCAGGAAGCCGGAGTTTCCGCCGATCTGACCGCCAGGCTGCCCCTGCTGGGGATCAGCAGCATCTGCAACCTCGTGGCGGCTATCCAGACGGCCCGGTACTACGAGCTGGACGGTCGGGACGTGATCCTGACCGTCCTGACCGATTCGGCGGACATGTACCGCTCCCGGCTGGAAGACCTGACGGCCGAACAGGGGGCCTACGCCCGCGACCGGGCCCTGATGGACCGGGCGCGCTGGATCGAGGGCATCGGCACCGGCAACATGCGCGAACTGGGTTACCGCGACCGCAAGGAGCTGCACAACTTCAAGTACTTCACCTGGGTGGAGCAGCAGGGCCGCACGGTCGAGGAGCTGCGCGAGCTCTGGGATCCCGATTTCTGGACCCGGGTCTACGCCAGCGCCGAGCACTGGGACCCCCGCATCGAGGAGTTCAACCGCCTGATCGCCGGCTGACCCGGGTACCCGGGGATCAGCGGCTGCGGATGCTCAGGCCCTTGCGCTCGACCTCGCCGAACTCGACATCCGCCGTGTGCGGGCAGAAGACCGCCTCGAGTTCGGCCCTCCGCGGTTCGAACAGATCCGCCAGGGTTGCCGGCAGATCCCCGCCCGCGAAGGGGACCCCCTCCTCGGTGCGCGCCATGCGCCGGGATTCGGCCTCCCACAGGGCCGCCTCCTCGGAGCGCCCCGCCGCAGCGAGGTTCTCCCCGTAGCGGCGGGCCATGGACGTCAACAGATCGATCTCCGCCCCGCTCATCCCCGCGGACTCGGACCCGTCGAAGCCCGTACCGGGCTCGCGGCCGAGGTAGGAGTAGTACGCCAGGGTGTAGATCCAGACGTATTCCCCCAGACCCATGTCCTGCTCCACCAGCGCCGCGTTGCGGGCCTCGGTGTACTCGCCGAGCTTCCCGGCGATGCCGAAGGCGGCCCCCATCACGTCGCCCACGCTCTTGAGGATCAGCCCCGACGACGGGGCCTCGCCGGACTTGTCGATCTCCTCCATGGCGGTGAAGGCCTCGCCGATCTCCTCGAACCCGATGCAGAGGTCCTGGAGCGGGGCCCGGACCGCCAGGAACCGGTCCAGGCGCTCGGGCGTCATCGTCTGCGGGCCGGGAGCGTAGGCATCGCGATCGCCGTACCGGTCCGCCAGGACCTCCTGGTCCTCGATGGCCCGGTTGAAGGGCCGCATCAGCAGCAGTCCCCCTCCCACCGTCACGATGATGGTCAGCACCAGCGCCGCGGCGCAGCCGATGCCGCAGCCGATCATGATCTTCCTGCCCCTGCCCGCCATGGTCCACCCCTTTCCCGGTTCGGTTTGCCGCCACGATAACCCTCGATGACGGCCGGGACCAGGCTCAGGTTGCAGGCGTCCGCAGGTCGAGGGTGCGGCCAAAGGGGGTTATTGCTATCCTGTTTCAATTGCCGCCAAAGGCGCGGCCTTGCCGACCCGGGACCAATCTATGACAGGAGGGCGTTATGCAACTGGCCGTCAGCGATCAGATCAAGGAAAAGACCGCTCGTGGGGAGATCGACGCCGCTTCCGCCGAGCGCTTCACCCGGTTCGTCGACCGTTGCAACCGCGAGCTGATGACCCACCCGGTGATCACGGACAACCGCTACTGCACCTGGTTCGCCGAGGGCGACCTGAACCGCGACAACGTGCGGCATTTCGTGGTCCAGTTCTCGGTCTTCTCCAACCTGTTCCTCGTCGCCCAGCTCCTGAAGACCATCAATTCCGGTTCGCTGGAGGGCATGCGGGCCTCCAAGGAGATCCTGGCCAACGAGATCGGCGTGATCTTCAACAAACCCGGAGCGAGCCTCGGCGAGGTCGACGACACCGACCGCGAAGGCGATCCGGATCTGGTTTCCGTCGAGGGAACCGTGGATGGAGGAACCTTCCGTTTCCGCGCCGCCCACTTCGAATGGCTGTTGCGGCTGGGAGAGAAGCTGGACTTGGGATTCAACGACATGGGCAAGCGGCGTCACGGCACCCCCTCCACCCTGTTCTTCTGCGATCAGCTGGCCGCCATCTACGGCAACGAGGATCCCAACATCGCCGAGGGGGCCAGCTTCGCGGTGGAGAACTGGGCGGCCGCCGGCTTCTGGAAGCAGCTGGTCGCCGGACTCGACGCCTTCAAGAAGCGGGAACAGCCCGATCTGCCGCTGGCCTTCTTCACCTGGCACGACCGCATCGAGGAACAGCACGCCGACCACGTCATGGACGAGCTCGAGGAGGTCTACTTCACCGACGGCTTCGACGAGGAGAAGTTCATCAAGGGCGGCAAGGAGATGCTCGCCGGCGTGGAGGCCTTCTGGGTGGGTCTCAACGAGCAACGGATCGCCGCGGCGTTCGCCGACAGCTAGAGCCCATCAAACGGAGGGGGGACCCACGGGTCGGAGCTGCGCACTCCCCGTGGGTCCCCCCTCCGTTTGATGGCCGGTCACCCGTCCCCGCCCGCCGCGGCGACGAAAGCCGGATCAGCGGTAGCCGAACAGCACCGCGTAGATGATCAGGAAGATCAGGCCCATCCCGACCGTCAGGGCGGCGAACCCGAAGAACTTCAGGACCTTGACGAAGCCCTCGTCCAGGGGCTCGACCATGTGCTGCTCCAGCTTGCCCTCCCGGACCAGCTGCTCGTATTCCCGCGGCCGGTCCTCCTTGAACTCCTCCAGGGTCATCCGGCCGGTGAAGATCACCGGGTCCATGGGGAACCGGTCGGGCCGGAAGTGCGTGTTGAAGAAGTGGATCGTGAAGATGAACCCGGTGGCCAGCAGGGCCTCGTCCGAGTGGATGATCCCCGCCACGTTGATGAACCACCCGGGCAGCAGATAGGTGAACTTCTCGGGGAACCACAGGATCAGGCCGCTGAAGCCGATCATGGCCACGCCCCAGAACACCGCGAAGTAGTCGAACTTCTCCCAGTAGGTCCAGCGGCCGTACTGGGGCCGGTCGCCCTTGCCGACGAACCACTTGATGGTGGCGCCGGCCTCCTGCAGGTCCCTCTTGTTGAGCATCATCCCCTCGTCGTCGAAGATGAAGTCCTTCCAGGATTTGCCGGAGGCGGCGCGCCGGAAGTGAAGGTCCACGATGTGACGCGCGAAGTAGAAGAAGGTCAGGATGGCGCCCATGCGATGGAGCGTACCGGCCGACTGGAAGCCGCCCAGGACGTGGGCCAGCCACTGCGCCCACGGTTCGTAGGAGAACTTCAGGGTCATGCCCGTGACCGCCAGGGTCAGGAACGAGACGATCACCATCCCGTGGATCATCCTCTGGAGCCGGTTGAACCTCCGGAACTGCTTCTGGCCCTTGGCCTGCTTGCGGAGCTGCCGACTGTGCCGCAGCGCCTGGACGCTGCGCGGGATCCACAGCAGGGTGTGGATGCCGAAGACCACGAAGGTGCCCACCAGGAGCGAGGTCATGAACAGCCAGGTGTAGTGGATGACCGGGTACTTGTCCTTGTCGTGGTGCGTGGCGTGGGTCAGGTAGCCTGCGAACTGGCGGTGAGCACCCTCGTGACACTGGGCGCAGGTGCCGACGATGTTGTCGCGCGACAGGGTCGAGTTGGGATCGCTCGGCGGCAACACGTTGTGCTGACCGTGGCAGTCGTGGCAGGCCGCGGTCTCGGTGAAGCCGAGGGCGAACACCTTGCCGTGATAGGTCTCGAAGTAGGACTCGGTCACCTCCTCGTGACAGGTCCCGCACTGCTTGACGATCTTGAGCTTGAACGCCGAGGCGTCCGTCCGGGCGATCTCGTGGCTCGTGTGGCAGTCGTTGCACATGGGCAGGTCGTGCCCGTGCTTCTTCTCGCCGGTGAAGTGGATGCTCTGCCGGAAGGTCTGGTCGATGCCCTCGTGGCACTTGCCGCAGGTGTCGGACACCTTCGAGCGGTTGATGGAACTGTCGACGTTCTGGTGCGGCAGGATGGCGTGGGTGGTGTGGCAGTCCACGCAGGTGGCGGTGACCACCAGGCCGCTCTTGTTCAGGGCGAGCCCGTGGACCGACTGCTTGTAGTTCGCCACCATGCTGTGATCGGCGCCCTGGTAGCGCTTGTCCGCGACTCCCCCCTCGTCGTGGCAACGCCCGCAGAGGTCGGGGATGTGCCGGACGTGGGTCGGCGAGTCGGGATCGCTGTGCTTGAGCATCCCGTGGGTGCCGTGGCAGACCAGGCAGGCGGGGGCGTCGGGATCGCCCTGATCGTCGAGCTTGCCGTGGATGCTGGTCTTGTAGATCTCCACCACCTCGGCGTGGCAGATGGAGCAGTCCACCTTGGCGGGCACCGTGTCGCAGGGACGGTCGTGCGAGGGGGTGGCTCCGGTGTGGCACTGGATGCAGCGGACGGACTGGTGCGCCGAGCCCCTGATCTCCTCGTAGTCCACGGTCATGCTCACGCCCTCGTTGCCGGGCAGGGTCCCGGTCAGGTCGTGCTTCTGGTGGCAGGCGAGGCAGTCCTTGTCGCTCATCCCCTCGTCGTAGTAGACCCGGCGCAGCTTGTGGGGCTGGTGGCACTCGATGCACACCGGGACGGCGTTGGGAGCCGCTTCCCAGAGGGCGCCGTTGATGACCTTCTGATGCACCTTCTCGATGAGGCCGTGGCACTTCTGGCAGGTCCGCGCGATCTGGTTGCGATGGATGGTGCTCTGGGGGTCGGTGTGGTTCCGCACGTTGTGGGCGGTGTGGCAGTCCGAGCAGACGGCCGTCCCGGTGAGCCCGCGGACGTAGAGGCCCTCCCCGTGGATGCTCTGGGAGTAGTTCGTCAGGATGCTGTCCTGGGAAACCTCGACGATGTCGCTGACCCCCGAGCCCTCCTTGTGGCATCGCCCGCACATCAACGGGATGTTGAACTTGTTCACCCGCGAGGTGGGATCCGAGGGCGGCGTGATGTCGTGGGCGCCGTGGCAGTCCCAGCAGCGGGGCGCGAGCTTCACGCCCTGGCTCACGCCCTGGTCGTGCAGACTCCCCGCGTACATCTCGGCGACGTCGTCGTGGCACATGGAACAGTCGACCTCCTCGAGTTCCTCCTCGTGAGGGAAGTCCTCGAAGCCGTCGAGATCCAGGTGGCAGTCGATACAGGTCATGCCGTCGCGGCCGTGGATGGAGTCGCTGAACTTCCGGGCATCCACGTAGAGGGAGACGACCTTGCCGGCATCGTTCTTGGTCAGTTCCTCGTCCTCGTGACAGTCCAGGCAGTCCTGGATCGTCTGCGCCCGCGCCGTACCCGCAGCCAGGGTCCCGGCCGCCACCAGGGCGATCAGGGCCAGGAAAAAGACCAGGATCCTCTTGAAGACGTCGGTGAGCATGGTCGAGCCGCTCCTGGAACCGGTAGAAATCCGACAACCGTGATGGCCCAAGAATCATGTCCATTCCCCCACGGGTCAAATAGGTTATCTATATGGATTCGTATGAGTTGCATGGATCGACAATGAACATCAATACCCTGGTATATATTACATAATTGGTCTTATTTTAAATATCGAATATGAATAAAGTTGGTGATATGCAACGGAGAGCGATGGTCAATATTGATCATGATTCTCGTTCCTTACCAAATCCCCGCCCTGGGGGCCGGATCGTCACCCCTCCTTTCCGGGAGGGCTGGAACTCGACGCTTCCTGGTCCGCGACGCTTCCCCGCCCCCACAGGGGAATCCTGATCTCATACCGCGTCCCCTCGCCCGGACGGCTGCGGGCGTCGATCCGGCCGCCGTGTTCGGCGACGATCCGCGCATTGCCGATCATGGTCCAGTCCATCTGCATCCGCCCCGATTGGGCGCCGAAACCAGGATCGAAAAGGCGTCGCAGCTCGCCCGCATCGTACCCCCGTCCGGAGTCCTCGATGACCACCTGAACCTCGCCGCCGACCTGCCTCGTGGTCAGCGACAAGCGGCCGTCCCTGCCCGCATCCCTCAGGGATCGACGCACCAGGCTGAAGAAGAGCTGGTTCAGCTGCACGGGATGCCCCAGGACCGCCTCCACCGGGGTCAGATCCTCCGTCACCTGCGCCCTCGCTTCCGGGTCCCTGGTCAGCAGGCGCAGGCAGTTGCGCAGCACCTCGTTCAGATCGACGGACTGGACCTCGGCCCGGTCCAGCTGGGCGAAGGATTTCAGGGCGACGACGAGTTCGTCGATCCTCCGGGTGGCCATTGCGGCGCTGGACAGCCCCCGGTCCATGGCCTGCATCGCCCGGCCGAAGTCGGGATCCCCTTCCAGGTCACCGACCACGCCCTGGCGCCGGGCCTGGTCCACGAGCTTGGCCCGGCTGCGGACGACCACGTCCACCGCGGAGGTCAGGGTGCCCAGGGGGGAGTTGAGCTCATGGGCCAGACCCGCCACCAGCTGTCCCATCAGGGCCATCTTCTCGGACTGGACGATCCGGCCCTGGGCAGCCAGCAAGTCGGCCTCGGCCTTCTCCCGCCGCTCGATGTCGGCGATCAGCGATCGTTGCATTTCCCGGAAGCTGTCGGCCAGTTCCCCCAGTGCGTCATCCGAGCGGTGGTCGAGTTTCTGCTCCAGATCCCCGCCGGCGATGGCCAGGGCGACCCGGCTCATCCTGCCGACGGGGCGGACGATCGAGGCGACCACCGCGGTGGAGATCACGACCAGGGCCATGACCAGCAGGGCGCTCACCAGAGTCATGGCGCGTCGCATGACCGTGATCCTCCGTCCGGTGTCGCGGAGCATCCCGGCCAGGGCCGTGTTGGTGTCGGCCACCAGGCGGTCCAGTTCACCTTCCAGGGCGCGGTACTCGGTGTTCATGGCCTGGACCTGGTCCAGCAGGTCGCTGCTGAAATCGAGGGCCAGTTCCTGGTCGTCGGTCACCAGTTCGCGGGTGGTCCGGTGGGCCAGGCCGAAATAGGCATCGAACCGGCCCAGCACGTCCTGCAGGCTGGAGCGGAGCAGGGGAACGTCCCGGCAGTCCAGGGCAACCGACCTGAAATGAGCCGCGAGGACCTCGGCCTCGCCGATCAGGTCCTCGTTGCCGGTGATGACCGCCTCGGTCAGCAGGTGCCGGATGCGCAGCATGGTGTTCTCCAGGTCGTGGCTCAGCTGCAGGCCGTGGAAGAACTCCCCCTCGATGCGCGCGATGGTTTCCCCGCCCTCGCGCACCACCCGGTCGGTGACGATGAACAGGACCAGGAAGGTCAGACCCGCCAGCACCGGCATCATCATGATCTTGTGGTTGAACTTCATGGATCACTCGATCGTCAGGATCTTGACGCCGGATGGCGGGGTCCGTCCGGACCAGAACCCCATCGCGCCGGGGGTCGCCGCGACGAAGGCCGCCAGCTCGGCCTCCCGGTCGAAGGCCTGCGGAGGCACCCCCTTGCCGGTGAACACGGCCTGCCTCCAGTAGTTGACGAACCGGCTCAGCGACCGGTCGAGGTAGGACTCGACGAAGCGTTCCTGGACCGGACCGGACTTGAGCATGACCGGCACCACGGTCGTTCCGTCGGGCCAGCGGGACCGCTTGCCCAGGTAGACCCTCTCGACGAAACGCTCGTCGACCGCGTCCACTCCCACCCCGGGATGCGCGATGATCCGCAGGCCGCGGTCGGGCTGGGCGGACCCACGGGGGACCCCGACCGCCAGCGCCGCCCAGAGCGCCACGGCCAGGCCGATCGCCCCCGTCCTGGTCCAGATCCTACCGGTCATCGCCGTCGGCCATCCCCTCAGAAATGGAACGTGGTCTTCGCAGCCAGCATCCCCCACCTGCGGGACGAGGGCGCTTCCAGTTCGCGGGCCACGCCCAGATATTCCGCCATCGCCGTCCCGTTCAGGAAATGGTGTTCGATCTTCAGCAGCCAGTGCGAGGTCAGATCGAGGCGCAGGCTCAGGGTCCCATCGTGCTGCCAGGCGTAGTAGGCGGGCAGGCCGCGCGCCTCGTAGATCTTCCCTTCCCGGTCCTCGGTGTCGGCCCAGTACTGGGACCAGGTCGCCGCCGCGGAGACGACCTTCCCGAAACGGTAGCCGGTCTGGACGTAGTAGCCGGCGTCCTTCTGGCCTTCGATCTTCGTGCCGCCCAGTTCGGCGACGAATTGCCAGGCCCCCGTCAGATATTCCGCGGACACGCTGTATATGCGGTCGACCCTCAGGGTCTGATCGATGTCCAGGGAAAAGGACGAGAGGTGGGCCTTGTGAGCAACCGGGTCGACGAGGGCGATGTCGTAGATGATCTCGCCCCGGTAGTTGAACCGGCCCTGCATGGCCGAGGCGCCCAGCCTCAGGCCCGGCACCGGGGGGTTCCAGGTCACCGACCCGCCGTAGATCCAGGGGAAGGTGACCTCGGGATCCCGGATGAAGGCGAACGTGGCCTCGGCCGAACCCGGCTCCAGACCGAGGTCCTGTTCGGCCAGGCGGGCGATCTCCGGCTCGATCTCCCGCGCAGCTTCGGCATAGCTTTCGCCCCAGAAGCCGTGGGACGGATCGGCGACGTTCAGGGTGCCTCCGAAGAGATGGTAGTCGAGGTCCCCCGCCCCGCCCAGGGTCACGCTGCCGTAGGCGGCGGCCCCCTCGTAGGCGAGCATGAAGTCCCGCATCCGCTCGTCGTAGACGCTCTGGGGCAGGAAGACCGTGGTGCGCAGCAGGTCCACGTCCCGGCCCTCGTTGTAGAGCCCGTAGGGCATCTTGATCTTGCCGGCCCGCAGGCCCAGCTCGTCCTTCCAGCGGTAATCCCCGAAGGCCCAGTCCAGGACCACCTGGTCGTTCCCGGTGTCGCCGAAGTTGCGGCCCATGAGCTGGATGCCCACCCTCAGGCGGTCGCGGGGCACGGCGGTGACGATCAGGCCGGTCTCGTGGAATTCCGCCGTCCCGTTGACGCTGCGGGGAACCAGGTAGTTGTTGTTCGCGGTGTTCAGGTAGCCCTGGCTGACGAACCCCCGCACCAGGACCTCCTGCTCGGCGAAGATCTGGGCCGCCGCCGGGACCGCCGCCAGCAGGCAGGCGAACACCGCCGCCGCCCCCCTGGCGCGGGCCCTGCGCCCCCCCGTTCCCCTGACCGCCGTCATGAAGGATCTCCTTCCAGATTCCGTTCCGGAATGCGGAACACCTTCCGCTCAGATGAACGTCCGCAGGATATCCTCCTGCAGGCCGCTCAGGCGTCCCTGGGCCCGGTCGATCTCCGCGATCTTCTCCTGCAGGGCCTGGAAGAGGAAACGCTTCTCGAGGGCGTTCCGCAGGACCATGAGCAGGTGGTCGTTGTCCCAGGGCTTCTCGATGAACTGGAACAGGCCGACCTCGTTGATGGCCTTGATGGCCCCTTCCTTGTCGGCGTATCCGGTCAGCAGGATGCGGGGCGCATGGGGAACCAGACGGCCGAACTCGGCCAAGAGCTCGATGCCGTTCATCCCGGGCATCAGGTAGTCCGACACCACGACGTCGACCCGCCCCGACCCGGCGTACTGCACGGCCTCGGCCGGCGAGGTGAAGGTCCGGATGGTGTAGGACGTCTCCAGTTCGAGGAACGCCGCCAGGCTGCCCAGCACCATCTCCTCGTCGTCGACGATGACGACGGTCGCTCCGGCGGGATCGAATGACACCGTTCCGTCAATCAAGGCTCGACTCCCCTTTCCTGTTCCGCCGGCTCACCGTCAAGGATGCGCCGGGTCCCCGTTCCGATACTGTCCACCAGCCGGCCGGTCGTCAAGAAACCCTTTCGGCCAGACTGCGCAACCGTCCGGCCACCGTCCGGATGATGCCCTGGGCGATGCGGACGTCGTCCGCGAGCAGGTCGTTGAACTCGTTGCGTTCGATCCGCAGCAGGCGGCTGTCCTCCATCGCCGTGGCGGTCATCACGCGGGGCTCCGGATCGAAGAGGGCCCAGATGCCGAAGGTCTCCCGGGGCCCGGCCACCGAGATGGTCCGGAGTCCCTGGTGGAGCTGCACCGCCCCCTGCAGCACCATGTACAGCGCGTCCGGATGGTCGTGCTCCCGGTAGATCGTGTCCCCGGCCATGACCGACACCTCGCGGGCGATGGCCCCCAGCGCGGCCAGCTGGTCGGTGGGAATGCGGGCGAACAGTTCCACGTTCTGGAGCAGCAGGACTTTCTCGACGGTCGACAGCATCTCGTCCCCCAGCGGGATCAGGTAACAGCGGGCCGCCGGGTTGTCCGGCGTGCCCCCGGCCGCGATGGCGCAGGCCGCCAGCCACGGGTCGCAGCTGGCTCCGATGAAATCCAGGGCTTCGGCTTCCGAACGGACGCTCACGTCCAGATCGACTTCGCCGGCGACCCCCGACGCCAGCCACGCCTCGGTCACGGGCTGTTCGTCCAGCAGGGACCGCACCAGCTGCCGGTGGGACCCGGTCAACAGGTTGTCCAGGAACTCCTGGGAGTTGGCCCGCATGACCCGCCGGCCGCTCATCAGACCGTGGTAGGCGTTCAGCAGGTCCTTCGCGGGATAGAGCAGGCCCAGCAGGCGGAACACGCTTTCCAGCCGCAACTGTTGCGTCTCCCCGATGGCGCGGACCAGCAGGGCGGCCCTCTCGCCTTCCCCGGGCAGCAGGGGCGACAACCTGGCCAGCTGCAGGTACCGGGCCGCCTCGATGGCCACTTCCCGGGTGACGATCTTCCCGTCGAAGAAAAGGCCCGGGTACCGCGCCCGCAGCTTGCCCAGGGCCTTCAGCACCTCGTACCTCAGCTCGGGCTTGTGGGTCGCCAGGTGTCCCAGGAGCAGGTCCACGCCGGCCTGCACGGGCGCGGCGGCCAGGGCCCGCGGGATCTCCGTCCGGGACCGGGCCGGGACGTCGGGATCGCGGAAGTACTCCTCCATCCTGACGATGACGGCGGGATGGTTGCGGGCCAGTTCCGCCAGGGCCGAACGGGCGTGGGTCCGCCGCTGGGGATGGCCCAGCTGCTCCAGCAGCCACGGCACCCGGGCCAGGTCGTGGCGGCGCCCGCAACCGCGGATCGTGGCTTCCACGACCTGGGGATCAGCATCGGCGAGCAGGGTATCGAAGACCCCGTCGCCGCAGGCGGCGGGCCGCCAGGAGAATCCCCCCAGCACCCGACGCCCCTCCGGCCCCCACGGCGAGGCCTCGGCCAGGATCGCCCCGACCAGGGACCGGGTGATCAGCGGATCGTACGCCTTTCCTCCGGGCACCCGGTCGATGAAGGCCAGGGCGGCGTTCCGGCACAAGGGTTCGCCCCCCAGCATCCCGGCGACCCTGGCGGTGAAGGCCTCGCGCCCCCCTCCGCTCCCGGCCGTCCGCGCCAGGAACTCGACGGCCCCCTCCCGGACCTCGAGGCTCCCGTCCCGCATCAGCGGTTCCACCAGGGCGGCGTCCGCCTCGACGGCATTGGGCGCCAGCAGGGCGACGGCGCGACGGCGGACATCCGCATGGGGATGGGACAGCAAGGGTCTGAGGGCCTCGGCCAACCGCGGCGAGACCGCCCCGTCCAGCATCTCCTGGGCGTACAGGACCTCCCGGTGGTTCGGGCTGCCGAGGGCGCCGATCAGCACGCCCAGGGTCCCGGTGTCGTCCAGGCGGACCCGCAGGTTGCCCAGATCGATCTGGCGGCGGCTGACCGCCTCCCGGAAGGAATTCAGATACTCACGGCGGATGAAGAGCCCCACCGTGAACCAGGCGACGATCAGGCCGACGGTGACCCAGGCCACGGTCCTCAACCCGAAGCCCATGACCGTGGTCAGCAGCAGGAGCAGGCCGCCGGCCAGACCGCGGGCCCAGCGGTCCACGAACATGTCCATGAAGACCTTGGTCCGCTTCTTCAGGGCGAGGGGAATGGGCAGGAACAGGAGCTCGCGGCTGGTCTTGTCGAGACTGTATTTGAGGGTGATGTCCGAGCCCCGCAGGATCATGGCGGCGCCCAGGCCCGGCAGCACGGCCATGGCGAGGGCGCCCCCCGCCAGGACCGCCGGCAGGATCAGGACCATCCCCGCCGCCCCGAACCAGCGCAGCAGACGGGTGGCCAGCAGGATCTGCACCGCCAGGCTGAGGAGACTCATCCGCCCGTAGAAACGGCCCAGGAAGGCCGTCAAGTCCTCCCCCGTGGTGAAGGCCTGGACGCTGACCGACTTGAAGATGTAATCGACGAACGAGGCGGTCATCACCGTCAGGGCGATGATGCCGACCGTCAGGGTCAGATGCCGCGAACGCAGGATGGCGCGGATGATGCCGCCCTTGCCCGACCCGACCGCATCCCCGCCGCCAGGGCCCGGAGCCGGCTCCATGCTCCCCCCTCCCTGCCTCCAGGCGGCGCGGGCCGCGAATCCGGCCGCCGCCAGCACGCCTGCGCTGACCAGCAGGAGGTCGCGGGTTCCCAGGTTCCAGGCATCGACCAGGAAGCTGGTCACCTCGCCGCCGGTGAAGGCGCCGGCGATGCCCCCGATGCTCAGGATGGGGAAGATCCGCTTGGCCTCGCCGGCGTCGTACATGCCGTTGGCCAGGAGCCAGAACTGGCTCGTCGTCAGGCCGCCGGCCACCCCCACCCAGACGTAGAGCAGGAAGTAGACCCAGTGGTGAGGCAACTGCACCAGCCACCACATGGCGACGAGGGACAGGCAGAGGAACGCTGTGGTCAGCAGCAGGAGCCGGTCCAGCCGCCGCCTCATCCCCGCCCGGGCGTAGGCCGCCGTCACCGGCGCGGCCACCAGGGCGGTGGCCATGTAGACCAGGGGCAACTGGGAGGGTTCGACCTCGACCAGGAAGAGCGAGTCCCGCGCCGGCTTCAGCAGGTAGTAGAAGAGCAGGAGCAGGTAATAATCGAGGGCCATCAGGGCTGCCAGACGGCCTTCCCCCGGACGCAGGTCGAGCAAGCGGATGCGGCGGCCGAGGACCACTCCTCAATCCCCGCCTGGACCATGTTCGCCGGCCGGGCCCGAGCCGCGGACCGGCAGGAGGACGACGAACTCCGCCCCTCCGGTGGGTCGGTTCCCCGCCGTGACGGCGCCGCCGTGGTCCTCGACGACCATGCGGGTGATGGCCAGACCGAGACCCGACCCGCCCCGGGCATCCTTGGTGGTGAACCCGGGCTTGAAAAGGCTGTCGGCGCAGTCTGCAGGCAGCCCCGGCCCGTCATCGAGAACCCTGATCTCCACCTCATCCCCCAGGACCCTGGTGGCGATGTCGATGCTCCCGCCGCCTTCGAGGGCCTGCACCGCGTTCAGCAGGAGGTTCAGGAAGACCTGGCCCAGAGGCCCGGGCCGGCCGTGGACGGGCGGAACTTCGCCCGCGGAGAAGCGGACCGTGATCCGCGGCTTCAGCAGGTGGTCGAGCAGCAGCAGGGTCTGTCCGATCAGCTGGTTCACGTCCACCGGTTCGGGCGCGGCGGTCTTGCCGGCGGCGTTCAGGCGCATGGTCTCGGCCATCCGGGTCATCCGCTGCAGGGCCTCGGCGATCTGGGGATCGGTCGCCTTCAGGGCGGCCAGACAGGCGGCGCGGTCGGGAACGTCCGCGGCCGGGTGAGGATTGTCCAGGGATTCCTCGAGGCGGGCCAGGGCCCGCTGGCGGGTCTGCTGGCTGCAGGCGAGGGCGGCCAGCGGGGTCTTGAGATCGTGGGCCACGCCGGCCGCGATGCGCCCCAGCATGGCCACGGGTTCCTGCTCGGTCAGAGCCAGCAGCGCCTCCCGCAGGGCCCGTGACCGCCGCCGGAGCCGCCAGGTCTGGATCCCCAGGCCCAGCAGGGCAAGGACCAGCAGGAGCGGGACCAGCAGGGCGGGCGACGGGGTTCCAGCCATGGGCTCATTCCTTCCGGGGATCATCTCCGAGCGACTTCCGGCACACCGCCCTCATGTGGTCCACCTCTTTCCCCTGCAGGGGGCGCATCTCCCCCGGCAACAGGTCGCCCAGCCGGATGTCGCCCACCCGGATCCGGCGCAGCATGGTCACCTTGTGGCGCAGGGTGCTGAACATCTTGCGGACCTGGCGGATCTTGCCGTCGCGGATGACCAGGGTCAGCACGCAGCGGTTGTTCATCTCCTCCACGACCTTGACCGATTCGGGTTTCAGAAGTCCGGTCTTGGGCAGGTGGACGCCCGCGCTGATGATGGCCAGCTCGGGTTCGGAGAGGTAGCCCTCGATCTGGATCCGGTATTCCTGCTCCAGGCCCGGGGACTGGTTGATGAGGTTGTTCCAGGCGCTGTCGTTGGAGATCAGCAGCAGGCCGGTGGTGCGACCGTCCATGCGCCCGACGGGCTGCAGGCCGGGCACGTCCTTGGGGAAGTACGCCTCGACCAGCTTGCGCCCGAGACCATCGGCGGCGGTGCAGACGACCCGCAGGGGCTTGTGGATGGCGTAGTAGCGGCGGGCCACCGGCAACAACGGAGCGTTGTCCAGGAGGATCTCGTTTTCGGGTCCCACGGGGGACCGGGGGTCGAACACGGTCTTCTTGTCGACCTGGACCCTTCCCACCTGGACGATCTCGTCGGTCTGGCGCCGCGTCCCGTAACCGGCCTTCATCAGGGCGCGCGAGAGCCCCATGGCCCGCGACGGACGGTAGGTCCGGCCGGCCGGGTTGCCCTCGTTGATGGTGCCTTTGGACTTCCTGGACATCCCCATCCTTGCTGAAACCGGGAACGGGCAGTCATCCGCCCGTCAGCCGTGATTCGCCGGAAGACGGGCGGAAGGGGGTCGGGAACAACGATCATACCACAGGGGCCCACCGCCCCGCATCAGGGGGTTTCCAGCACTCCGATCGCCCGGACGGGCGAGGCCTCGGTCCCCTGCAGTTTCAGGGGCAGCGCCATGAGCAGGAACCCGGCCCGCGGCAGGCTGCGCAGGTTGGCCAGATTCTCGAGATTGATCAGGCCCGCCGCCGCGCAGATGTCGTGGGCACGGTGGCCGGCGAACGGATCGAGGCTCGGCGTGTCCAGCCCCACCCCCTTGAGGTCGGCCGCAGCCAGGATCTCCGCCAGCTCCTCGCCCAGGTAGGGCCACTCCCGGTAGTACCGCCCATCGCCCCAGAACCGGGCCCAGCCCGTGTCGAACAGGACGAAATCCACGCCCTGAAGATCGACTCCATCCAGGACCTCGGACCCCAGGGGGCCCGGCTCGGCCGGATCCCCGCATTCCAGCCGGACGGCCCGGCCCCAGAACGCTTCCAGGGGCAGGGCGTCGATCCCCGGCTCACCGTCCCGGAAGTGCAGGGGGGCGTCGATGTGGGTGCCCACGTGACAACCCAGGGCCAGGGCGCTGGACATGTGGCTGGAGGGACCGTGGACGCTATGACGGATGATGTCCAGGGGCTGGCCGTCGCCCGGCCACTGGGGCATCCCCGGAATGATCGTATGGCTGAGATCGACCAGACGCATGGGCAACCTTCCGGCCCCCGTGGGGCTCGTTCGGGACGGTGGATCAGAAACCGGAAGGAAAGGTCTCCAGGCCGGTCAGGCGCCTGACCTCTCCGACCTCGAACCCGGAGGCGAACGCCAGCCGCTCGGCCGCATCCAGCAGGTCCTCGACCTGCCCGCTCGATCCGCTGACCACGGCCACGGCCAGGAACGCTCTTTGCTGGAGGTCGGGCGGCCCCACCTGGGCGACGCACATCCCCTCGTTGCGGAACTTCTGGATCAGCGACCTCAGCGGCCCCCGCCGTTCCTTGAGGCTCCGGGCGTGCGGCAGGGTCAGATCCAGGATGAGGGTGCCGGTGTAAGTGCGGACGTCGTCCACGGCTGGACCTCCACCGGAAACGCTCCGGACCTGTTCCGGAAGCTGCCAATCTAATGGACCGGCAGGCGTTTGTCATGCCGCAATCATCCACCCCCGGCGGCGGCTCCGGTTGCCAAATCCGGAAAAATACTGGAGAATTCCTGCATGATCTCGCGAAAACCGGCATCGTCACCCGACCGCCTGGCTCCGGCCCGCGCCTCCCGGCGGGGCCTGCGTCTGTCCCCAGGGGCCTGCGGCGGGGCCGCTCTCGCGGCGGTTCTGGCCCTCGGCGGCTGCCAGGAACGCATCGACGAACGTTTCCCGGACCGCGTGACCGGGACACCCGCCGTACCCCATCCCACCGTCCAGGTCGACCTGCAGGACCTCCAGGACCAGGGGATCCTGCGCATGATCACCCTGTACAACAGCAGCGGGTACTTCATCCACAAGGGCGGCCAGGCAGGATTCGATTTCGAGCTGATGAAGCGTTTCGCCCAGGAACAGGGGCTCGCCCTCCAGGCCGTGATCCCCGAACCGGGCGAAGACCTCGTCTCCCTGCTGAACAGCGGCCAGGGGGACGTGGTGGCCACGGGCCTGGTGCTGGATCCGGGGCTCGAAAGCTGGGTCACGTGGACCCGCCCCACCAACTTCGTCCACAAGGTGGTCGTCTGGCAGCGGGACCAGGGGCGCAAGGAGGGACTGGCGGGGCTGGCGGGGCTGAAGGTCTTCCTGCCCCACGGCGACCCCTACCGGAGCAAGGTTCTGGACCTCCGTGACGAATCCACCGTCCACTTCTTCGTCGGCGCCGGTTTGCCCGGAGCCCACGCCGAGGACCTGCTGGCCGAGGTGGCCAACGGGGAACTGGACGCCGTCGTGGTGGACGACGTCCTGGCCAAGGCGGCCATGTCCTACCTGCCCGACATCGAGCTGGGACCCACCGTGGGCGAACGCATGCCCACGGTCTGGCTGGTCCGCCACAACTCGCCCGAGCTGCGCGCCGCCCTGAACGCCTTCCTCAAGAAGCACATCCGCGTGGGGCCCGACGGGGAGACCCGCCGCAGCCAGACCTACGGGATCATCTACGACCGCTACTTCGAGAACCCCGTGACCATCCGGGGCTTCCAGGCTCCCGAGCACCGCCCGGACAAGAGCGGGAGGATCTCCGCCTACGACGACCTCATCCGCAGCCGGACCGAGACCCTGGACCTGGACTGGCGCATGGTGGCGGCCCTGATCTACCAGGAATCCCGTTTCTACCCCTTCGCCAGGAGCAAGGCCGGAGCCGAGGGCCTGATGCAGGTCCTGCCGCGTTTCGCAGGGGACCAGGCGGATTCCCTCTTCGAGGCGGCCGCCAACCTCAGGGCCGGGCTGCGCCTGATGGAGGAGACCTACTCCCGTTACGCCTACCTGGACAGCCTGGACCGGTGGCGGTTCACCCTCGCCGAATACCATGCCGGAAACGGCCACGTGACCGACGCCCGGCGCCTGGCCATGGATCTCGGCCGCGACCCCAACCGCTGGGAAGGCGGCCTGGCCGAGACGCTGCCCCTGCTCATGCAGCGCAAGTATTACGAGAATCTGCGGTACGGGTACTATCGGGGAGCGGAGACCGTGGCCTACGTCGAGGAGATCCTCAACCGCTACCGGATGTACATGCGGCTGGTTCCCCGATCAGGCGCCGCGGCGCCCGACTCGCTGGACTCCGCCGCCGCCCTGGCCGAACCGGCCCAAGGTCCCTGAGCCGGAACGGTATAGCGCCTTCAGTCCCCCGAGCGTTCGGCCAGGATCTCGTCCAGCAGGTCCCGGGCGCGTCTGAGGTGCGGGATCACGATGGATCCGCCCACGATCAGCCCCACGTCGAAGATCTCCAGGATCTCCTGCTCATTCGCCCCGAGTTCGCAGCAGCGGATGACGTGGTAGGCGATGCAGTCGTCGCACCGCAGCACCAGGGAGGCCGACAGCCCCGCCATCTCCTTGGTCAGGGCCGGCACCGCGCCGTCCTGGTAGCAGCTGGTGTCGAGGTTGAAGAACCGCTTGGTGGTCAGGGTTGCCGTCGCGAGGACCCTCTCGTTCAGGCGCTCCCGCTCGGTGCGGAATCGTTCCAGGCGTCCGCTCATGGCGTCCTTTCGGGATGGAGATTCAGATGATCATGAGGACGGCGGGATCGTCGCCCAGGATCCGGAACAGGTCCACCCGTTCCTGATGACTGGAGACGGTCAGGGTCAGCAGCAGGGTCTGGTAATTCCCCTTGGCGCTCCTGCGGCCGGACTCCAGGGCGAGATCCCGCTCCCCGACCGAACTCCCCAGCACGCGATCGGCCCCGCTCAGCGCGGCTTCGCGCAGGGCGTCCTCGCAGCGGCCGATCATCTTGTAGGACCAGCGGCAGGGGTATTCGATTCCGGCCGTGTCGGGGCTTCGGGGCGTCATGGTCTCTCCGCTGGGATCGGTTTCCGGCCTGGCTCGATCGCCTTGGCAGGCACAAGGTGCGGCCCGCCGGCCTAGTCCGCAACCTCCCCCTCCCGGGTCGAATCCCGTTCTGGATGACCCGACCCGGCTATGTTAACTTCCCCGCCAAACCTGAGAAAGGATCGGCCTTGCCCCGCCCCCATTTCAAATCGACCCCATCCTTCTTCCTGATGGCCGCCCTTTGCGGAGCCCTCACGGCAATTTCCGCCGGGGCTACCCCGGCCCGCATCGCCGCGCTGGGCGGCCGGGGCGACTTCTTCACCGACGAGGCGAACGTCCACCGCTGGTGCGCCGTTCTGGGCGAATACCCGGGCTTGGTGACTCTCTCCTCCGGTTGGCAGGGGCTGAACTCCGCTTCGGAACCGGGCGAGGACGGTTTCCGCCCAGGCGGTGGGATCCAGCTGGGAATTGGGCCCGAGGGCCGCTGGGCAACCGCCGGCGTCTTCCTCGACGGCAGGGAAACGGGCAGCGATCCCGGAAGTCTGGTTCTCACGGGAAACGGCCCAGCCGTGAGCGGAATGATCGCCCATCGCTGGAACGGCGTCCTGGCCGGCCTGCGCTACCGGCGGGTCAGCACGGAGCAGGATGCGGCGGGATTCGGAAAGTGGACCGACCTGCGCCAGGAAATCGGCGGCGGCCTGCGGTTGCCCACGCCCGGCGAGGGGTTCCTCGATCTGGCCGGGGAAATCCGCGGCATAGACCACGACCTTTCTTCTTCGGCGCCCCAGGAGGGATTCCCTGAGGGAAACCCGGGGGATTCCTGGGATGGTTACGGAGTTCGGGGAAGGGCGTTCTTCCCCGTGGGGACCCATGCCGCAGTGGTCCCCGTCTTCGAATATGCAAAGGGACCAGGCCCCCTAACCAGGGTCGACGGTAGCCCTGTCGTACCCTCGACGGACATCGAGCGCTTGTCCCGGGTCGGTTGCGGCCTCGATGTCTTCCCCGATCTGGACAACATGCTGGTGCTGTCGGCCGAGTACCTGCACGCTGATCTCACCATCCCCAACCCCCTGGACTCCTGGTACCCGGTACAGCGGCGAAGCCGCCGCGCCTTCTTCCTGAGGTTAGGATTGGAAAGGCGCCTGACGCCCTGGCTGGTGGCGCGGGCCGCAGCAGGGTTCGACCACATCCTGGATTCGGGATCCGGTGCCGGTGAGGACACCACGGAGCGATGGCCCCTTTCGCTGGGGCTGTCCACCTCGTTCGGCGGAACCACCCTGGATGTGGCCCTGCGCCGGGGTAGCCCCGATCCGGATGTATCGGTTCCCGGGTCTTCCGGATTCCCCAACCACGCCACCTGGTTCATGGCCGTGCTTCGCCAGGAATTCCAACCCTAGCCCTCCAGGTTGAGGGCCAGCCAGGAGCGAACTTGCCCCCGACAATCTTCCCCGGGTTAACGGAATACCTGATCACCTGCGCCATCCTGGTGGTGGCCCAGCTGGTCTACGTCCTGTTCGGGTTCGGTTCGGGATTGATCGCCGTGGGCAGCCTGGCCCTGGTCTTCCCGGACATCAGGGACGTGGTGGTGCTCCTGCTGCTGGTGAACCTGCCGGCGGAGCTGTGGGTGGTCCTGCACAGCCGCCGCGAGATCCGCTGGCGGCCCATCCTGGGTCTGGGCGCCGGCCTCGCCGTGGGCATCCCCCTGGGCACCTGGGTCCTGAAGACCGGAGACCCGGACTTCGTGCTGACCCTGCTGGGCTGGTTCCTGATCGCCGTCGGGGCCGTGTTCCTGAAGCTGCCGGCGGGAGGCCGCCTGCATCCCCGACCCTGGCTGGCCCCCCCGACCGGAATGCTGTCCGGGCTGCTCACCGGCCTCTTCGGCACCGGCGGTCCGCCCATCATCATCTGGTACCACCTGAGCGACGTCGGCAAGGCCGCCTTCCGGGCAACCTCATGGCGATCTTCCTGATGATGACCCTGATCAGGGTCCCGAGCTACGCCGCCGGCGGGCTGGTGACGCCGGTCAGGTTGTGGTCCACCGCCGCGGTGATTCCTGCCGTCTTCCTGGGCGCATGGCTGGGCCACCGCCTGCACGTCACCATCGGCGAGCAGACGTTCCGGCGGCTGGTGGCGGTCCTGCTGGCCGCGATCGGGGCCTTGTTGCTCGTCCGCCACTGATCCCAGGGGATCAGAAATTCCAGCCGGCGCTCACCCGGAAAAAGGAAACCTTGTCCCCCGCGACGGGCAGGGACTCGCCCCCGAGGGGATCGTCGGCCTTGTCCGGCAACGCCCCGGTGACGGTCACCTGGTCCAGCAGCCCCCAGGCGTAACGGGCGTCCAGGAACCCCTTCCCCGCGTTCAGCCTCGCCCCCAGGTGCACCCTGAGATCGACGTCCTCGTAGCCCAGGTCCCTGTCGGCCGTCCCGGTCGGGGTGGACCAGCTTTCCCCAACCTTGAGGGCCGCTGCGAGCCCCGCATAGGGGCGGATGGTCACCGGCCCGGCGGGCAGGCGGATCGCCAGCGATCCCGCGGGCTGCAGGTAGGACAGGGTGACCTCGGCCGGGCCGACGGTGTTGCCCGCCTGGGGATCGGAGAACAGCATGGTCTGGCTGCCGCCGAGCTGCAGGAATTCGGCCGCCGCCAGGATCTCCAGGGGACCGTCGCCCAGGACGGCCACGGTTCCCACGCCCAGGCAGAAGCCATCCCCGTCGTCGGCCAGTCCGACATCGGCCCGGGTGAAACCGCCCAGGACGAAATGACCGTCGGCGCCCGCCGGCGAGGACGCCAGGATGAGGGCAGCAGTCAGGACCGCGGCGTTAGCTCGATGACGCATGCTCTATCGACCTTTCGGTTCAGGCGGGCAGGGTCGCCCGCAGGATGATGAAGACCATGACCAGCCCGATGGCGTGCTTGATCACCATGGCCGCCAGCCGGCCCATGAACGCGTGTCCTCCCACGCGCAGGCTGGGCTCAAGCCGTCGCCGCCCCCGGTACTCTCCCGCCACGGCGCCGAGGAAGGCGCCCAGGAAGCTGCCGACCACCGCTCCGATCACCGGCACCAGACCCTGCCCGGCCGCCGCCCCCAGCAATCCGCCCAGGAAGGCCAGCAGGACCCCGTCCCGGGATGCCCCCTTGCGGGCGGGGTAGAAGGTGCCGACCACGAACTCGATTCCCTCACCGGCCGCCGCCAGACCCGCCAGCCAGGCCAGGGTCGCCCAGCCGATGGGATCGAAGCCGGTGACCAGGGCATGGACCAGCGCCAGCGCCAGCAGGATGAAGTTGCCCCCCAGGCCCAGGTAGACGAAGAGGGAGGCGGTGATCAGCAGCAGGGACCAGAGGAAGAACCAGGCCCACTGGCCGATGGCGCCCAGGACGTCCACGTCAGTGGGACCCTCCGAAGGTCTTCTCCCCCGCCTCGACGGCGAAGGGGAGCCGGTTCTCCGGCGGGGGCAAGGTGCAGATCCAGGCCTCCGGATCGTAATCGCAGTACGGGTTGTAGGCGTAGTTGAAATCCAGATCGATCATGCCCTCGGGATCCACGGTCAGGTCCAGGTAGCGGCCGCCGGCGTAGGTGTCCTTTCCGGAAGTGGCATCGTAGAACGGCAACCAGACGGTGTCGCTCCGTTCGGCCCCCACCGGACTGAACACCGCGAGTTCGTGGTTGCGTCCCGCATAATGGAAACGCACCGACCCGCGCCGGATGTGCGGGACCTGCGTGCCGTCGGGCTTGGCGAGGATCACCGTGTCGGGCGCGGCGGCCGGAATCAACGGCGTCCGGAAGCGCAGTTCGGCCCTGGGGAAGTAGTAGTTCAGGCCCACGAAGGTGTCGAGGGCCGCCTTGGCCAGGGGGGTTCCGGCCGGATCGGAGAACCGGTCGTTCTTCTCGATCCTCATCTCGACCAGGGCGATTTCCCAGTCCTCGTACTCCTGCTGGTTCATCAGGACCGCGCCGGGAGCCTGGGGACCGGGCTCCTCCTGCCCGCATCCCAGGAAGAGGCCGGCCCCGACGCCGAGGATGACCACGGCGGCAGGAATCCGCCGCCTGGATTTGCATTGCTGCCTGAACATTCGCTTTTTTCCCCTTGGTTCCTGTCCGCCGGGGGTCCCCCGGGTTCACGTTCACATTTCGAGCTCCATTGTATAACATGTCGGTCCGGGACGGCACCACAAACCGATCCCGAAATCCGCAACCAGGAGCAGATTCGCAGCATGCCCGCAGTGTCCTCCCCTTCCTCTGCCGCCCCGCAGGACCCCATGCGTCCAGGCGGCCTCGACCGCCTCCTCGAGATCGGTCTGCTGCTCGCCGCGGTGGTGGGCCGGCTGCCCGCCCTGGGTTCCTGGTGGACCCTGGACGACTGGGGACAGCTGGCGAGGGCGGCCGGGATCGGGCCCGCGGCCGAAGGGCTGCCCGCCCGCTGGCTCAGCCAGCACGCCTGGTGGAGCCTGGCCTGGCCCCTGGCCGGCCTCGACCCCGATCCCCAGACCCTGGCGAGGATCCTCCTGCACGGCGCAGGCGCGGTGCTTGTGGCCAGGATCGGTCGCCGGACCGGCCTGCCCCGGGTCTCGTGGTTCCTGGCGGGGCTCGTGTTCGTGGCCACCCCGCTGGCCTTCACTCCGCTCTACTGGGCCTCGGGCATCCAGGAACTGCTTGGCGCCTTCTTCGCCCTGCTCGCCGTCGACCGGTGGCTCGCCGGCGGGCGCGCCAACCTGGGGCTGGCCCTGGGGGCCGCTCTCCTGTCCATGCTCGCCAAGGAAAACGGGCTGGGTCTGCCCCTGCTGTTCATCGCCCTGCTCTGGTTCGGGACCGTCGGCATCCAGGACCGTCCCTTCGCCTGGGCCATGACCATGTTCATGCTGCTGTTCGCGGTCAGCGAAGGTGCCCTGGTCATGGCCCACTTCGCCACCGGGGAGACCGATCCCTACGCCCTGGGCGGGGGCGCGGTCATCCTGTCGAACCTCGGTTCGTTCGGCTGGTGGCTGCTGACGCCCGGGCCCGTCTTCGCTTCGCGCCTGAGCTGGCTGATGGGGGCCGCCGGGGCGGCCTTCTTCCTCCTGTGGGGCCTGTGGGCGTGGGCGATGGCCCGTGGGGGACGCCTGCTTCCGGCCGGGACGTTCCTGGCCGCGCTGCTGGTTCTCGGTCCCGCCCTGCCCCTGCGGACCCAGATCCATCCCTATCTGGCCTATCTGGCTGCCGCTCCCCTCGGACTTGCCCTGGGCTGCCTCGTCCCCTCGAGGCTGAAGCCCGGGCGCGCCGTGCCGGCCGGGATGCTGGTCCTTGCGGTCGCCTGGTCGTTCTTCGGCATGCGGATCCGGCTGGCCAACCGGAACGAACTGGGGTTCCCCGCCGATCCGGTGGTCCGGGCGACCAGCCTCAGCTGGCAGACGACCAGGACCGTCCGGCAATGGACCGGCGGCGAGGCGGGAACCGGTCCCGCCCCCGCAGCCAGCCTGGTCTTCCTGCAGGTTCCCGTGCAGGGCCGGGCGGTGGAGGACGCCGCCCGCTTCGGTCCCCGCTGGGTCAAGGAAAGCGAGATCCACCGGGCCTGCGGCGGATCGGTCGGGCCGCTGCTTTCCGGGCCGCCGGGACTGGATGTGGCCTGGCGCAACTCCCTCGAAGGCGCGCCGCCCGACGCCCTGGTCCTGACCGAGACCGCCACCGGCTTCAACGTCTGGGGCAGGACCCCGAACGCCGTCCTCTACGCCGCCTTGACCGATCTGGCCCTGGGCCATTTCGAGAGGGCCCGGCGGCACCTGCTGCTCGCGGCGAGGCTCCACCCCGACACCGTGAACTTCACCTTCGACGAGGGCCAGATGATCGTCCCCCTGGACCTGGCCGTGGAGAACCTCCCGCGGTTCGTGGACTGGAGCGTGCAGCAGCTGGACAACGGGGCTTCCCGTTTCGAGGTGGGCGGCCTGCAGGACCTGATCTTCGACCTGGTCAGCGTGGCCTCGGGCCGTCCGGTCCGGGAGCTCAGGCAAGGCAGCCGCATCATGATCCCGGGGAGCGGCGGCGAACTCCGCCAAGCCTCCCCAGACACCAGCCCGGGAAAGGAACGATGACGTGGAGAGTCTGAACGGATTTTTTTCGACACGGTTGGGGATGTGGACGGCGGGGCAACTGCTCCTGGCCCTGGGCTTCATCCTGGGGGGGATCATCCTGCGGGCGATCCTCAACTCCTTCATCAGGGCCCGCCTGCAGAAGCTGGCGCAGCGGACGTCCTCCGCGGCCGACGATCTGGCCACCGACGCCCTGGTCAGCCCGCTTGGGCTGCTGCTCCCGGTGATCGGCCTGTTCCTCGCGGTCCGCACCCTGCTGGCCGTCCAGCCCGAGTGGCAGGCGGCCGGCGACCAGGTCTTCAGGATCGCCGTGGTCCTGGTCGTGGTGTGGACGGCGTTCAGGATGGTGGACGCCCTCGCGGTCTTCCTGGACGAGATTGCCGGCCGGACCGACTCCCGGCTGGACGACCAGGTCGTGCCCCTGGTGCGCAAGGCCCTGAAGACCTTCCTGGCCATCCTGGCGTTCATCCTGGTGGCCCAGAACCTGGGCTACTCCGTCTCGGGCCTGCTGGCTGGCCTGGGGATCGGCGGCCTCGCCGTCGCCATGGCGGCCAAGGACACCCTGGCCAACCTCTTCGGGTCGATGATGATCCTGATCGACCAGCCCTTCCACAAGGGCGACTGGATCACCTTTCCCGGCGGGGACGGCGTGGTCGAGGAGATCGGCCTGCGCTCCACGCGCGTGCGGACCTTCGCCAAGACCGTGGTTTCCATCCCCAACCAGGCCCTGGCCAACGCGACGGTGGAGAACCATTCGCTGATGCCCAAGCGGCGGATCAAGTTCACCCTGGGAGTGACCTACCAGTCCTCGCGGGACCAGATCCGGGCTCTCGTGGAGCGGATCGAAGCCTATCTGCAGGGCAATCCCGACATCGACCAGGAGTTCATGCTCGTCAAGTTCACCGAATTCAACGCCAGCAGCCTGGACCTGTTCATCTACTGCTTCACCGTCACCACCGACTGGACCAGGCACCTTTCCGTGAAGCAGGACGTGAATCTGGCCGTCATGGGCATGGTCGAAGACCTGGGCATGAGCATCGCCTTCCCGACCCAGACGGTGCATCTGGTGGAGGAAACGGGGGCCCGGAAGTGACAGGGGGCCAAACCCGGAATTTCTTGCACCTTTTCGCCCGTCCGTCCGTATGGTCCGCTTGACCTGCGAACGAGGATCAGCCACCCGAACAGGGGAGTCCCACGCATGAGCTGGAGCCGTCGAGATTTCCTGAAGAACACCCTGGCCGGTTCCGCGGCCGCAGGGGCCGTCCTGGGCGGGCTGGTGCGCCCCGATTCCGCCCTGGCCGATTTCACGCGCACCAAGAGCAGGAAGCGGTTGCGGATCCTCATCCTGGGCGGCACCGCCTTCCTGGGCCCCGCCCTGGTCGAGCACGCCCGCAGCCGGGGCCACGAGATCACCCTGTTCAACCGCGGCCGCACCAACCAGCACCTCTTTCCCGACCTGGAGAAGCTGATCGGGGACCGGGACGGCGACCTCGAGGCCCTCAGGGGAAAGACCTGGGACGTGTGCATCGACACCAGCGGCTACATCCCCCGCATGGTCGATGAATCGGCCGCCCTGCTCAGGGACGCCGTCGAGCAGTACGTCTTCATCTCCTCCATCTCCGTCTACGCGGACTTCTCCCGGCGCGGGCTCAACGAGAAGTCACCCGTCGGCACCATCTCCGCCGCCGAGGTGGATTCCGCCCGCACCGTCCGCGACGTCACCGAGACGAATTACGGTCCCCTCAAGGCGCTGTGCGAGGCGGCCGCCGAGAAGCACTTCGGCAAGCACGCCTGCAACATCCGTCCGGGACTGATCGTCGGCCCGATGGACCGCAGCGGCCGCTTCACCTACTGGCCCGTGCGCATCGGGAAGGGCGGCGAGGTGCTGGCGCCCGATGCTCCGGACGTGGTGACCCAGGTCATCGACGTGCGCGATCTGGCGGAATTCATCGTCCACTGCTGCGAGCGCGGCACCGGCGGCACCTTCAACGCCACCAGTCCCCCGGAAGAGCTGACCATGGGCGAGCTGTTCGACACCTGCAAGCGGGTCAGCGGCTCGGACGCGACGTTCACCTGGGTCAGCAAGGAATTCCTGGACGAGATGGGAGTCGCCGCCTGGTCCGACATGCCGGTCTGGGTGCCCCTGGAGGGCGAGGAGGCGGGTCACCCCTTCATCGACGTGGACCGGGCCCTCAAGGCAGGCCTGACCTTCCGGCCCATCAGCGAGACCGTGCGCGGGACCCTGGACTGGTGGGCGACGCTGGACGAAGCCGAGCAGGAGCGGTTCGGGACCGGCCGTGCCGGGATCAAGCCCGAAAGGGAAGCCGAGCTGCTTGCCGCCTGGCACAAGCGCAGCCGCTGACAGACGTGACGCGGACGCAGAACCGGCGGCCGGGGGGGCCGCCGGTTCATTTTTTTAACCCGATCGGGGATCAGACAGGCATCAGATGGGCCTGGTGGCCAGACGCAGCCAATCCTTGTGCGCCCTGTCGAGCCGCGGCGCCAGTTCCCTGTACACCCGCTTGTGGTAGGCGTTCAGGTAGTCGATCTGGTCGCGGGTCATCAGCTTCCTGTCGATCAGCCTGCGGTCGATGGGGCACAGGGTCACGGCGTGGAAGCCGAACCAGGTCCGACCGCCCTTGCTCAGCTTCTCGTTCCGGGTCACGAAGGCCAGGTTCTCGATGCGGATGCCGAACCTGCCCGCCTCGTAGTGGCCCGGCTCGATGGACAGGAGGTTGCCTTCCACCAGGGGCGGGGTGACGATGTTCTTCAAGCTGTGGGGCCCCTCGTGCACGCCGAGATACTGGCCCACGCCGTGTCCGGTGCCGTGGGCATAGTCCGCCCCCATCATCCACAAGGCCCGGCGGGCGAACATCTCGTGACGCTGCCCGGTCGTGCCGGCCGGGAAAGGCGTCATGGTGCAGTCGATGGTGCCCATCAGGACCCGCGTGAAGCACTCCTTCTGACGCGGGGTGGGTTTGCCCAGGGCCACGGTCCGGGTGATGTCCGTCGTCCCTTCCGGATACTGACCACCGCTGTCGATCAGGTAGAGTCCCTTGGGCTTCAGCTTGGCGTTGGAACCCGGGGTGGCGCTGTAGTGGATGATGGCGCCGTTGCCCGCGTAGCCGCTGATCGTGTCGAAGCTGAGGTCCATGAAGCCCTCGCCCTCGGCCCGGAAGGCGGCGAGCTGGTCCGCCGCGGAGATCTCGGTCACTCCGCCCTTGCGGACGGCCGGCTCCAGCCACCTGAGGAACTTCACCATGGCCACCCCGTCGCGCCGGTGAGCCTCGGTGATGTGCTCGATCTGGACCGGATTCTTGACCGCCTTCATCGCGGTGATGGGCGAGACGGCCAGGTGCAGGACCGCACCCTTCAGGGAATCGACCACCCGGCGGTTGATCGTCGCGGGGTCGATCCAGATCTTCATGCCCTTCTTGCCGCCAAGGGCCTTCAGATCGCCCCAGACATCCTGGTATTCCTTGAGGACCGCCCGGCCCTTGAGGGCCTTGGCGGCGGCTCTGGTCACCTTGCGAGAGTCCACGTAGAAGGTGCAGCCGCGGTCGGTGATCACGGCGTAGCCCGTGGCCACGGGCGTGAAGAGAACGTCCTTGCTGCGGATGTTGAGCAGCCAGGCGATCTGGTCGAGGGCGCCCACCACGTGGGCCTTCGCTCCGGCGGCCTTCATCTCCGCGCGCACCCTCTTCAGCTTCGAGTCCACCGATTCCCCCGCGAACCTGACCGGATGCACGGCCAGGGGCGCCAGCGACGCCTCCGGGCGGTCCTCCCAGAGCGGGGCCACGAGGTTGGCTGTCAGGAACTTGAGGCGGATGCCGTGGGGCGCCAGGCTGGCCTCGAATTCGGCGGCCGCCGCCGCGGACACGACCGTGGGATCCATGCCCAGGGTCTGGCCCTTCTTGAGCTGGGAAGCCACCCAGCCCGCCATGCTCGGGGTCCCGGGTTCGCCCATCCGCATGAGGGTGATGCCCGACCCCTCCAGCTGCATTCCCGCCTGCAGGAAGTACCGGCCGTCGGTCCACAGTCCGGCCTGTCGTGCGCCGACGACCAGCTCGCCGGCGGATCCGGTGAACCCGCTCAGCCAGGCCCGCAACTTCCAGTCCTCGGGCAGGTACTCGCTCTGATGGGGATCGGCGCTGGGAACGTAGTAGGCGGCGAGGCCGTGCTTCTTCATGAGCCGCCGCAGGGCGGCCACCTTGTCCCGGGTGTTCATGGTTCCTCCGTTTCAGGGTGCTGTCGGGAAACCGCCGGGCGCGCGCAGGCGCCGGACGCGTCTCCCCGGGTGGGGACTTCATCGTCCGGCATCATACCCCCCGGGCGGGGGCTCGTCAGCAGTCAATTGGAGGGAGCTGGAACGGTTCCCGGGAAGGCAAGTCGACCAGGGGCTTCGACAGCTCGATCTCGTCGCGCAGAGGGATCCCGTAGCATCCGATCCGGGGTACGTTGGGTTTGAGCAGGCGGATCTTGGCCATGGAACCCAGCCGGACCTCGGAGATGACGAAGCCGCGCTTCTGGAAGAAGCGCTGGGCGTCGAGATTGTCGTTGGTTGTGATGCACCAGATCCGGGTACAGCCCGCCTGGCGGGCCGTCTCCTCGACGCGCTCGAGCAGCAGCGTCCCGATGCCCATGAACTGGCAGAGCGAGTCGATGGTCACCAGTTCGCAATCGGGCCCGTCGATGCTGTAGGTGGCCAGGCCCACCCGTTCGGGGCCCTCGGTGGCGATGAAACCAGGCAGCTTGTGGGGGTCGTGGACCTCGTCGCGGGAAACCACGAAATCGCCGCCGAACAGGAGTTCGGTGCGTTCCTGCACCCATTTGCGGTCATCGTCGGACAACTCGGAAACGCGCATGGTGATTTCCCGGAATAGTCGACTGAAGCCTGATCTGTCATTCATCACGATTGCCTTTGGACATGGTTTCATATCGCAAAGGTGAACCACGATTTCGGCAATTGCAAGCCGGGCGCCCAAAATACCGGATATCCCGATTTCCTCAAACCTTTCCCCCCGTTGAAACGTCTATATGGTATCCCCCCTTTCCGACAACAGGAGACGAAAATGAAAACCAAAGCCCTGAATTCACTTATGTCTGCGATTCTCCTGACGGTCCTGGTCTCGTCCGCCTCGGCCTGGTCCCTTGGTAGTGGCATCAAGGGTTCGGGAGACCTGGAAACCCGCAGCTTGGACCTGGACAGGATCGATGCAGTCCGGATCGAGGGCGGCTTCGATCTGGACATCCGGTTCGCCGACCGCCAGCGGGTCGACGTCACCATCGACGACAACCTGTGGGACAACCTCGTCGCCGAGGTCGAGGGCGGCACCCTGGTCCTGGACTGGAAGAAGGACTGCCGCCCCGACGGGGCATGCACCGTCGCCCTGGTCCTGCGCGAGCTCAAGGAGATCCGGATCGACGGCGCCGGCGACGTCGACGTCGCGGACTTCCACGGGGATTCCTTCGTCTTCGAATGCCGGGGGGCCGGCGACCTGGACATCGCAGGAGAGGTGGACCACCTGGAAATCGACATCCGGGGGGCGGGCGACGTGAACGCCCGTGACCTGAAGGCGGCGAACGTGGACGTTTCCATCACGGGGGCGGGCGACGCTGAGGTCTTCGCGTCCCGGTCCCTCAAGGGAAGGATCACCGGGGTGGGCAACCTCGAATACTGGGGGGGTCCCGACGACAAGGACACCCGCGTCAGCGGCATCGGCAGCATCGACGCCCATTGAGGCGCCGCGGGCGCCGGAGGCCGGGGGGCGGGCGGGCGCCCGCCCCCCGGCTCCGGTATCAGGGGCAGCCTTCGACCTCGTGCAGTCCGACGTGCTGCCGGAGCTGGGCCAGGGCCTCCTCCTTCGTCGAGGCCGTGACCTCCTCGAAGTGCTTGTCCTTGCTGGCCCGGGCCACCCAGGTCAACCCCCAGGTGACCTCCCAGCCTCTGTCCCGCAGACAGGCCAGATCCTCGTTCAGGGCCCCCTTGCTCTCGCTGGCGAGGGTGATGATGGTCTGGAACGTCGTCCGCAGGACCTCCAGATCCTCGGCCGTCGGGTTCAAGCCGGACGGCATCCGCAGCCTGATGTCGTGTTCTCCGGACATGGAGCTTCTCCGTCCCGCTAGAGTCCGAACCTGTCCTTGATCTCGTTCTTGCCCAGACCCAGGATGCCGTGTTTTCCGGCGACCTTGCGGAAGGCCTCCAGCCCCTTGTCCAGGTGTTCCTTCTCGTGAGCCGCCGAGAGCTGCGTCCGGATGCGGGCGGCCCCCTTGGGCACCACCGGGAAGAAGAAACCGACGGCGTAGATGCCCTCGTCGTACAGATCCCGGCTCATGTCCTGGGCCAGCTTGGCGTTGTAGAGCATGACCGGCACGATGGGGCTGTCGCCCTCCTTGACGTCCAGGCCCATCTCCACCAGACCCTTGCGCCAGTAGCCGGTGTTCCACTCGAGCTTGTCGCGGCGCGAGGTGTCGGTGAAGATCAGATCCAGCACCTTCAGGGCGCCGGCCACGATCATCGGGGCCACCGTGTTGGAGAACAGGTAGGGACGCGCCTTCTGCCGGCACATCTCCACGATCTCGGCCCGGCCGCTGACGCAGCCTCCCGAGGCCCCGCCCAGGCCCTTGCCCAGGGTGGTGGTGATGATGTCGATCTCGCCGAACACCCCGCAGTGCTCGTGGGTGCCCCGACCGGTCTTGCCGATGAATCCCGAGGCGTGGCTGTCGTCCACGAACACCATGGCGTCGTACTTCTTCGCCAGGGCGACGATCTCGTCCAGCCTGGCCAGGTCCCCGTCCATGCTGAAGACGCCGTCGGTGATGATCACCCGGCGGCGCTTGTCCTGGTGCTCCTCCAGCTTGCGTTCCAGATGACCCATGTCCGAGTGCTTGAAGGTGTCCCGCACGGCGGGCGCCAGGCGCATCCCGTCGACGATGGAGGCGTGGACCAGACGATCGGCGATCATCACGTCCTCGGGCCCCAGCACCGCCTCGAAAACACCTGCGTTGGCGTCCATGCAGGACGGGAACAGCAGGGTGTCCTCCGTGCCCAGGAACTCCGTCAGCTTCTTCTCCAGCTGGTGGTGGATGTCCTGGGTGCCGCAGATGAACCGCACCGAGGACATCCCGTAGCCGCGATCGTCCAGGCCCGCATGGGCGGCGGCGATCACGTCGGGATGGCTGGACAATCCCAGGTAGTTGTTGGCGCAGAAGTTCAGGACTTCCCGCTCGGGGGCTCCGGCGGGGAACCGGACCCTGATCTCGGCGCTCTGGGGACTGTGGATGGACCGCTCCACCTTGAACAGCCCGGCGTCCTTGATGGCCGCGAGCTCCTGGCCGTACCCCGTCCGCGTTTCCGGTGAATAGACCATGACCTGCCTCCCGTTCCCTATTTGCCGCGGAACCGCACGACCAGTGCGGCGATGCTGTTGACGGTGTCGAAGGCCTCGGGGGAGGCGTCCGCGTCGGGAATCTGGATGTCGTACTTGTTCTCGAGGAAGCGCTTGAGGGACACCATGGAGAAAGAATCCACCAGGCCTCCGCTGATCAGCTCGGTGTCGTAACCCACCTCGATGTCGTCGTCCTCTTCCACGTACTCGTCGATCACGTATTCAAGAATGGTCTGCTTCAGATCGTCCATGTCAGCTCCCCGTCATGGTTGCGCCGGCCTTCCGCCGACAGTCAGTCGTTCATCAGCGAGGATACGTCGCCGATGGGCTCTCCGAACTCCTGCGCCCGCAGGATGCGGCGCACGATCTTGCCGCTGCGCGTCTTGGGCAACGCAGCGATGAACTCGATCTCCTGGGGCATGGCCAGGCCCGACAGCTTCTTGCGGATGACGTTCATGATCTCCAGTTCGAGATCCTTGCTCGGCTCGAAACCCGCCTTGAGAGTCACGAAGGCCTTGACCACCTCCATGTTCACCGGATCCGGCTTGGCGACGGCGGCGGATTCGGCCACCGCCGGATGCTCCAGCAACGCCGATTCGATCTCGAACGGGCCCACCAGATGGCCGCCCGTGTTGATCACGTCGTCGTCCCGGCCGCAGAACCAGTAGTAGCCGTCCCGGTCGATGCTGGCGCGGTCGCCGCAGATGTACCAGCCGTTCACGATCTTCTTCCGGTACCCCTCCAGGTTGTTCCAGTACCCCCGGATCTGGGACGGCCAACCCTCGCGGATGGCGATCAGGCCGACCTGGCCTGGCTGGGTCAACGGCTCGAAGGTCCGGGTGTCGAGCACCGCGGCCGTGATCCCCGGGAAAGGCTTGCCCATGCTGCCGGGCCGGACCTCCATGCCGGGGAAGTTGGTGATCACCATGCAACCGGTCTCGGTCTGCCAGTAGGTGTCGTGGAAGTCGAGACCGAAGGCCTCGCGTCCCCACAGGACGGCCTCGGCGTTGAGCGGTTCGCCCACGCTGGCCAGGTGGCGCAGGCAGGAGAGGTCGAACCGCCTGACCAGGTCCAGCCCCTCCTTCATCAGGAGGCGGATGGCGGTCGGCGCGGAATACCAGACCGTGATCCCCTGGCGCTCGATGAAGGCGTACCACTTCTCCGCGTTGAAGCCCGCGTCGAGGATGGCCTGGGTGACCCCGTTGCTCCAGGGGCCGATGATGCCGTAACTGGTCCCGGTGACCCAGCCCGGATCGGCGTTGCACCAGTAGACGTCGTCCTCCTTGAGGTCCAGGACCCACTTCGCGGTGATGTACTGGCTGACCAGGGAGTTGTGGACGTGCTGGGCGCCCTTGGGCTGGCCGGTGGTCCCGCTGGTGTAATGGAGCACCGACGGAGTCTCCGCGGTGGTGGGATGGCAGGTGTATTCCTCGACCCGCGGCAGCCCCGCCAGATCCAGCCTGATCTCGCCCTCGCGCAGGTTCGCCTCGTCCACCACGAACACGAATTCCAGGCCGGGCAGGTTCTCCCGCGCCCGCCGCACCTTGCCCAGGTGCTTCTTCTGCGTGACGATGGCCCTGGTGGAGGCGTCGTCCAGACGGGTCCAGAGGGAATCGTCGCCGAAGGCCGAGAACAGGGGCTGGACGATCGCGCCCATCTTCAGGACGCCCAGGAACCCGATGTAGAGTTCGGGAACCCGATCCAGGAACATGCACACCCGGTCACCGGCCGTCACGCCCTGGTCCTGCAGGAAGGTCGCGAAGGTGTTGGAAAGGACGCGGACGTCGTCGAAGGTGTAGGTCCGGGATTCGCCCCGGAAGTCTTCCCAGCGCAGGGCGTCCTTGTCCTGCTTGCCCAGGTCGCAGATGCGGTCGCTACAGAACCAGCCGATGTTCAGCGGGGCCCCGGGCTCGAGGCCGAGTTCGGCGGCCGCCCGGGGCCAGTCGAAGTCCTTCTTGAGTTGCTCATAGGTCGGTCGTGCCGTCATGTCTTCTCCCTGGATCCGGGTCTGGGGTCAGTCCTCGAGGACAACAACCGCCACCGCGGTCTCGCGCGTATGGCTCAGGGACAGGTGGGCCCGCCGGACGCCCAGGTCGGCGGCAATGCGTTCGGCCCTCCCGATCAGGTGCAGCAGGGGCCGGCCGCCCTCGGCGTGGACGACCTCGATGTCCTGCCAGAACGAGCCCCTGCCCCCGCCTGCAGCGAGGGCCTTGACGCAGGCTTCCTTGGCCGCGAAGCGGGCGGCGAAGTGCTGGGCGGGATCGTGCTTGGACCGGCAATAGGCGATTTCCCCGGGAGTGAAAACGGCCTCGGCGAACCCTGGCGCCGAAGCCGCCGTCTCTTCCCGCATCCGGGAAACCTCGCACAGGTCGGTGCCGAGACCGAGGATCATTCCATCCCACCCCTCTCGCCCTGGTCAGGATGCCGGGCGGGCGGTTGTTGCAAATTTAACATCACCCCGAATTATCATACCTGGAACTCGAAAATCAACCATCACCGCCGGAATTGTCGAAAAAAATGACGGGGCCCGGCCAGCGCCGGACCCCGTCCTCGAAGGATCAACTATGTTGAACTATTTGAACAGGTTGCGGACACCCTCGTAGCTGTCGGCCGAAGCCGTCTTGGCGCCGCAACCGCCGGTCT
>Ga0180009_10000521_pt1 | contig 52876 bp, 41 predicted proteins | sample OS_PC_MetaG_FD_123537 | JGI IMG/M metagenome (GOLD analysis project Ga0180009, IMG submission 123537) | Groundwater microbial communities from the Aspo Hard Rock Laboratory (HRL) deep subsurface site, Sweden - OS_PC_MetaG | ecosystem: Environmental > Aquatic > Deep subsurface > Groundwater... | reverse complement strand
TTCGGAGTCGATGAGCTGGACCGTCGGGGTCCGGATATTCTGGTTCGCGCGGGGGCCTTCGTTGGCGGTTGGCGGCGCTCTGAATGGTCTGCGAATGGCTTTGGTCTCCTGATTAACTCGTGCGGTTCAGCCGGTTCCGGCGCACGAGTATGTATGTCTCGAGCGCAATGTCGTGATCGGCTGGCCGGTGTCAATAGCATGGCTTTGCGAAAAAATCACCACAGGGCCGGCAACAGGTGTCCGAATCTTGTAAAAGATGCGGAAACGACGAAATGGGAGCGCACTGAAGATGACGGAACCGGTCGCGAGCAAACTCGATGTGGGCACGGGCGCGGACATGCGTCCGATCGCGGCACTGACCCGCAGGGCAACGGCGAAAGGCGCCGGATTGCCGGGCGTGGTCTGGCTCGGCGGCTACCGCTCGGACATGACCGGCTCAAAGGCCGAAGCGCTGTGCCAGCAGGCCGGGCGCAACGGGCAAGCCTGCCTGCGGTTCGACTATTCCGGTCACGGCGCTTCAGGCGGCAGCTTTCGGGAGGGGACGATTTCGCGGTGGCTGGAGGAGAGTCTCGCAGCGTTCGAGCATTACACGTCGGGCCCGCAGATCCTCGTCGGCTCGTCGATGGGCGGCTGGATTGCGCTGCGCATGGTGCAGGAACTGAATGCGCGCGGCCAGGGTGACCGAGTGGCCGGACTGGTGCTGATCGCGCCGGCGCCCGACTTCACACTGGAACTGATGGAGCCGGAACTGACGGACGCGCAACGCGCTGCGCTCGAGCGGGACGGCTATTACGAGGAACCCACGCCCTACGGACCCGATCCGAACGTCTTTACCCGGGCGCTTTTCGAGGACGGCCGCAGGAACCGGGTGCTGGACGGGCTGATCGAGACCGGCGCGCCGGTCCACATCATCCAGGGCATGGCGGACCCGGACGTGCCGTGGCGGCATGCGCTGCGGCTTGTCGAGCACCTGCCGTCGGAAAATGTCACGGTGACGCTGATCCGCGACGGCGACCACCGGCTGTCGCGGGACGAGGACATTGCCCGGATTCTCGCGGCCGTGGACGGGATCGCGGCCGGGAACTGAGCGGCAGCCCCGCTGCCGCCGATAGGCCCCGCGCGAGCCGGAAATGCTCGCGGGTCCTGGCCCCCTGCTCTCAAGGCGTCGGCCTGAAAATGTCCCGGAACGGATCACAAACCGCCCCTGCCGGCAGGTGTGATGCAAATGCCGCGGGCGGTAACCATGTCTCGACAAGGATGCGGCCGCGCCGTTGACTCTTCCGCCCATACGATCTTAACTCTTTGTTAACGAAATGGGACGGCGTGGAGTAGACCGGCGATGTTATGCGGACCGGGACGAGCAAGGCGGGCAATGATTGCCCTGTTGGCGTCGATTGTGATGCCAGCGGGCGCGATGGCTTCCGGCCTATCGATGCAGGTCGGGCGGGTGACATCGCAGCCAATCGGGCACTACGAGTTCTGCAAGAAGTTCACGTCGGAATGCGAGCCGGTCAAGGGATCAGGCGCCGCGCCGAAGGTGACCGATTACGGCTGGGACGTGATCCGGGAAATCAACCGCGCGGTCAATTTCTCGGTGATGCCGAAGACCGATCTGGAGCTGTTCGGCAAGGAAGAGGTCTGGACCTATCCCAACGTGGCCGGCGACTGCGAGGACTATGTGCTGCTCAAGCGCCACATGCTGATCGAGCGCGGGTTTTCGCCCGCCGACACCCTTATCACGGTGGTCCGCAAACCCGACGGTGAAGGTCATGCGGTGCTGACGCTGAGAACCTCCGAAGGCGATTTCGTGCTCGACAATCTGGTCGACGAGGTCAAAAACTGGCGCGAAACGCCCTACAGCTATCTCAAGCGTCAGGCGTCGACCAATTCCGGACGCTGGGTCACCATCGAGAACGGCTCCGACGTTCTGGTCGGCGCGCTGGACTGAGACTGCACGACTGCACCGACAGAGATGATGTCAGGCAGTTGGCGCGGCCACTCCTGCGGCGGCCCGTTTTTCAATCACGTACAGAGCCCAGGATGCCATCACGCCCACGGCGGCCACCAGCATGAGCAGTGCGAGCGTCAATCCGATGCCGGCATGGCTGATGGCCAGCGCCGTGCAGACCGGCGCGCCGGCCATCGCGAACAGGCGAAACATGGCGAGATTGCCGGTCATGGCGCCGTAACCCTCGGTGCCGAACAGCCGGGCTGGAAGAATGGCGCGGGCGATGAAATTCAATCCCTGACCGATGCCGAAGCTGACGGCAAACGCGATCACGACCAGTTCCCCGCCGAACCAGAGCCCGGCCACCAGGCACGCCAGGCCCGTGAGCAGGGTCGTGCTCGAGATCACGCCGACCACCGACGAGGAAACCCGCTCTCCGGTGAGCATCTCGACCAGCCTTGCTGCCACCTGCATCGGACCTATGACAGCGCCGGCCAGCGCCGCCAGGGCTGCGCCACGGCCCATCTCGTCCAGGATCAGGAAGAAGGACGTGTGCACGGCGGACATCAGGAAACTGCCTCCGGCAAAGGCAATGGCCATGAACACGAATGCCGGCATCCGGTTTCCAGGTCTCAGCAGGCCGGGGTCGCGGTTCTCCACAGGCGCGGGGCGAGGAGTGTCACGCGTCCTGATGACACCCGGAACCGAGGCGTGGATCGGCAGGGCGATGAGCAGATTGACCGCGGCAAGCACCAGGCAGACGCCGCGCCAGTCCATGAAGCCGAGCAGCCAATGAATGAGCGGCCAGAAGACGGTCGAGGCAAAGCCGGCAACCAGCGTGACATGGGCGATGGGGCGCCGGGCATGACGTCCGTGAATGGCGGTCAATGCCGCAAAACCGGTTTCATACTGAACCATGCGGGAGGCGAATTCGATCACCAGCATGGCAACAACGAACCCGGCCATGGACTGGACCTGCGACAGGTTGGCGAGCGCAAGCGCTGCCAGACATGATCCCATCACCATCACCGGCCGTGCGCCAAAACGATCCATGGCCCGCCCGACCAGCGAAGCCGTCACGGCGCTGGTCAGCAGGGCCGCGGAAAAGACCCCGAACACAAAACCCGTGCTCCAGCCCTGCGCGCGGGCGATTTCCGGTCCAAGAATGGCAAAGGGGTAATACAGCGTGCCGTAGCCAATCGTCATAGATATGCCGATCAGCAGCGTCAGCGGCTCGACGCGGCGGGACGAACGGATCACAACACCCGCCGGACGAGCGCCACGTTCCCTGCCGTCGGGAATGAGGCCCGGAGCATCATTCCGCCAGCGCGCCCATTCCGGTGACGCGACGCAGGAACTCGGCCAGTGCGGCATGATCTTCGCTGGCGATCAACTGCCGGAGTTCGCCATACATTTCCGCGATGTCGAGTCCGTCAGGCGCGGATTCCGCCGCAACGGAGATCTTCTGATGCGATGTCGGGCTTGCCGCCTCGACCGAAAAATACAGCTCTTCGTGCAGTTTCTCGCCGGGACGCAACCCGATTTCCTGGATGGCGATATCCCCATTCGGGTTGGTTTCGTCGCACAGCGTCAAGTTGGACAACCTCACCATCTTGATCGCCAGGTCTTTGATACGGACCGCACTGCCCATGTCGAGCAGGAAGATGCGGCCCGGGAACTTGCCGCTTTCGTCATTGCGGCGCGCAAGACTGCCAGCCTGGATCACCAGTTGCGCCGCTTCCTCGATCGACATGAAATAGCGCGTGGTTTCCGCATGGGTCAGCGTGATGGGGCCACCATTGCGGATCTGCTCCTTGAAGAGCGGAATGACCGAGCCACTGGAGCCGATGACGTTTCCAAACCGGACCGCGCAAAAGACCTTGCCGTTCCCGTTCAGTGTCGCCTTCTGGGCGAAATCCTGGACAATGAGCTCAGCGACACGCTTGGACGCCCCCATGACGCTTGACGGCCTGACAGCCTTGTCCGTCGATATCAGCACGAAGACCTCGACGTCGCTCTCATAGGCCGCTGACGCGACTGCGAAGGTTCCCAGGGCGTTGTTCTTCAACCCCTCGAACGGATTGGCCTCGACCAGCGGCACATGCTTGTAGGCCGCGGCGTGGAACACTGTCTGGACGCCATGCTCGCGTATCACCCTGCGCATAAGGGCCGAATCGTCGACGGATCCGAGCACCGCAATCTTTTCGAAGCCGGTCTGCCTGGCCAGTTCCCGGTCAATCTGGTAGAGCGCGAACTCGCTTGAATCCAGCATGATCAGCTTCGACACGCCGACGGCGCTCAACTGCCGGCACAGCTCGGACCCGATCGAGCCGCCGGCGCCGGTGACCAGAACAACCTTGCCGCGGGTGTTGGCTTCCATAAGGCCATGCTCGGGAGACACGGCATCGCGGCCCAGTAGGTCACCGATCTCGACATCGCGGATGAGGTCGACCGTGTGCTTGCCATCGGCGATGTCGACAAAGGCGGGAAGGATGCGAACCCGCAAACCGAGGTTGCTCAAGCGCTCGACAACCTCGGCCCGGCGAGCGGAGTTGGCGCTCCGCATCGTGATGATGCCCTCGCTGATGCCTCGCCGTTCAATCAACCGCTCGATGTTTGCCGGATTGTCTATCCGGATGCCGCCAATCGTGGCCCCCCACAGCGTCGGATCGTCATCGACCTGGAAGATCGTGATCCTGTTGCTGCTCTGTTTCAGCGTCGCGGCAATCTGGCGGCCGGCATCGCCTGCGCCATAGACCAGAATGTTTCTTCGCTGGGTCTGCTCCTGGGTGAATTCGAGGATCAGCCATCGCGAGATGTAGCGGAAGCCGGAAACCAGCAGCAGGGACAGGAGCCAGAAAATCACCGGAACTGTCCGCGGCACCAGGGTGGACCCTTCCAGCCGCGCCACATAGGCAACCACGGCCCAGAAGATGGCGGTCAGCCCGACAGCCTTGAAAATGGTCCACAGCGCATGCTCACCGACATAGCGCGTGATCGAGGTATAGAGCCCGAACGCATACATGATGGGAATACCGATCAACGGCGCCGCCAGCATGAGCATCACCTGGTTGATATCGGGATCGTAGAATGCGTTGAAACGAAGCGAATAGGCCAGCCACACCGCGCTGGAAAACAGAAAAAAATCGATAATGACCAGGATGAGCTGCTTGGAACGCCGGCTTATTGCAGCAAGCCAGTGGATCACCTTACGAATCATAATCGAAGTCTCTTCTTGATGTTCAATTCGCTGTCGAAATTCGAAGTCAGATAGGCCGCTCAATGGCACAGCCCCCGGCGCTTGGCAACTCAGTCCTCGCTGGTTTGGTGGTTGCGCAACCGCAACAGACATCTTCTTTGCGATCCTGCCAAGCAGCGCCAATAGCGCCGAAAACCATGACGGTCCGTACTAACATGCCCTCATCGCAGGCTATTTCGGGTCTGCCGCCCGGTTGCAGCTTCGACCTGCGGACCGCCGGGCCGCCTCAGGCATTGCCGATCAGCAAGCCCGCGGCAAAGACCAGGGCGCCGCCCAGGACCACCTGGAAGATCGCCCTGCTCCATGGCGTCTCCATCCAGTGGTTCTGGATCCAGGCGATGGCCCAGAGTTCGACGAAGACCACCGCGATGGCAACGGAGGTGGCGATGGTGAAATCCGGGATCAGGTAGGGGAGCGCGTGACCAAGACCGCCGATCGCGGTCATGATGCCTGACGCCAGCCCGCGCTTGAGCGGCGAGCCGCGTCCGGAGATCACCCCGTCGTCATGGGCGGCTTCGGTGAAGCCCATGGAAATCCCGGCGCCGACGGATGCCGACAGTCCGACCAGAAAGGTTGTCCAGGTGTCGCCGGTGGCAAACGCGGTGGCGAAGATCGGCGCAAGGGTGGAAACCGAGCCGTCCATCAATCCCGCCAGCCCGGGCTGGACATAGGTCAGGATGAACTTGCGGCGGGCGGTCTCCGCTTCTTCGGACTTCACGTCTTCGGGCGTGTGCTCGAGGCCGAGCCGGCGCGCCAGCGATTCATGGCTCTTTTCCGCCAGCGCGAGGTCGCCGAGCAACTTGCGGGTGTCGGCGTCCGAGGCGCGGCCCGCGGCGGCAAGATAGAAATTGTGGGCCTGGGCCTCCATGTCCTCGGCGATCTGGCGGATCTTGTCGACTGACTGGTTTTTCACCAGCCAATCCGGCTTGCGCTCGTAAAACCCGCGTACATGCTCGCGGCGAATGAGAGGAATGCGATCTCCGAAGCGCGCCTTGTGGCGCTCGATCAGCCGCGCGCGGTGCACGCTTTCCTCGGCCGCCATCTCCTCGAACACCCTGGCCGATTGCGGATAGTCATCTCTCAGGTGATCCGCGTAGGCGAGGTAGATGCGCGAATCGTCCTCTTCGGACGATATCGCCGAAGCGAGGATTTCCTGCTCGCTCAGGGAGTTGAAGGACCTGCGGTTGAAACCGAGAATACGATTGAGCATGAGACCCTCACAAATTAGAATGATTCTAAATTATGAGGTTCCGGCGCCGTTATCAAGCCGGGAAAACGCAAAGTTGATCCCCGCCGGGTTGATCCGGGCCGCCGCGGCGTCCAAGTGTTTCAGCATGACCGAAGCACGCGACATGAAAGACAGCCTGCTCGACCGCCTTGGAAGGTTTCTGGCGCGGCGGCTGCACTCAGCCAATCCGGGCTACGAACCCTACACGCCGTCCGACCCCGAAACGCTTTCGCGGACGCTGCAGGCCGGTGACGTTCTGCTGGTGGAGGGCAATGAGAAGGTGTCAGCCGCGATCAAGTATCTGACCCAGTCGACCTGGTCGCACGCCGCGCTCTATGTCGGCAATGCCCTGAAGCCCGGCGACGCCGGTTCCGAGGAATACCCGCAACTCGTCGAGGTCAATCTGGGCGAAGGCTGCGTTGCCGTGCCGCTGTCCAAATATGCCCGCTTCAACACGCGGATCTGCCGGCCTATGGGCCTGACCCCCGAGGATCGCGCTGCCGTGGTCTCCTACATGGTGGAACGGCTCGGCGTCCGCTACGACATGAAGAACATTTTCGACATGTTGCGCTATTTCTTCCCGACGCCGCCGGTGCCGGTGCGCTGGCGCCGACGGATGATTGCCTTTGGCTCGGGTGATCCGACCCGCGCCATCTGCTCCTCGATGATCGCCCAGGCTTTCCAATCAGTGCACTATCCGATCCTTCCCGAGATCATCCGCGCGCCGGGCAGGCAGCGGGCGGATTCGGACTATTCCCGCCGCGAGATCCTGCATATCAGGCATCATTCTCTGTTCGCGCCGCGGGATTTCGATCTCTCTCCCTACTTCAAGGTGGTCAAGCCGACACTTGAATACGGCTTTGACTACAAGAGGATCGAGTGGGGGCACAAGCAATTGCCCGAGCCATTGCCCGAGCCAGGCGCAAGCCCGCAGACCTTGCCGCAAGGCGAGTGATATCCGCGGGAGCGAGCCGGAACCGGCCTGCCGCCGGCGTTCACGACGTGGCGCCAGCGGAGATGTCTTGCATCACGCTTGAGATGGGAGTATTGATGTCTCAAGCATGAGTATGCGAGTAGAATGCATCTATATGAAGCCTTGAAGCATGAGCCCACAGCATGATCACCGCCGCACAGCTGCGCGCCGCCCGGGCGCTTCTCGGAATCGACCAGAAAAACCTTGCCGCGATGGCCGGGGTATCGCTGCCGACGGTTCAGCGGATGGAGGCCAGTGATGGCAATGTCCGGGGCACCATAGATACGCTCACCAAGGTGGCGGAGGCGCTCGACAAGGCCGGCATCGAACTCATCGGAGATCACGCGGCCAGCACCGCCGGTGGGCGCGGGGTCAGGCTGAAAACCCCGGCATCGGCATCCGCAACGCCGCACTGAACATCAGTCAAGTCGCGACGGCGACCGCCGACAGCCCTGCCGACGATCCTGCCGCTCGAAGCTGCACGAAGAGAAACACAGACTCTGGCAATTTTGGCAACGGGCTCTCAAAATGCGTCAACCCAAGATACTCACGACACTTCAGACCTACAGCTGGCAGCTTTTTGTCGGTGACCTGCTGGCCGGGGCAACGGTCGCCATGGTCGCGCTTCCGCTGAGCCTCGCCATCGCCATTGCCTCCGGCGCCGGTCCGGACAAGGGGATCGTCACCGCCATTGTCGGCGGCTTCCTGATTTCGCTGTTTGGCGGCAGCCGTGTCCAGATCGGCGGTCCGACAGGGGCCTTCATCGTCGTCGTGTTCAGCGTGATCTCCCAGTTCGGTTATGACGGCCTGGTGCTGGCGACCTTCATGGCGGGCATCATCCTGCTTATCGGCGGCTATTTCCGGGCCGGAAGCCTGATTGCATTCGTGCCGGAGGCGGTGGTGAACGGGTTCACCATCGGTATCGGCATCATCATTGCCACGAGCCAGCTGAAGGACTTCCTCGGCCTGGCCGTCGACAAGGAGCCTGCCGATTTCCTTGAAAAGATCCCGGTGCTGTGGGAGGCCCGGGAGACTTTCAGCCCGTCGACATTTTCCATTGCGATTGTCACCCTCGTCCTGATCGTCTTTCTGCGGCGCATTGCGCCCCGCTTCCCCGGCCTTATCGTGGCCGTCGGGGTCGGGTCGGCGCTGGTGGCGCTGATGGCGCTACCGGTCGATACGCTCGGCTCCCGGTTCGGCGAACTTCCGAGCCAAATGCCATGGCCGCAACTGCCGGACCTTTCCGTCTCGCGCATGATCGAGCTGCTGCCATCCGCCTTCATCATTGCCTTCCTGGCAGGGGTCGAATCGCTGCTGTCGGCGATGGTCGCCGACAAGATGATCGCGGGACAGCACAGGCCCAATGCCGAGCTGACGGCGCAAGGCATCGCCAACATAGGTTCCGCGCTGTTCACCGGCCTTCCGGCCACCGGCGCGATTGCACGAACCGCGACGAACATAAAGGCCGGCGGCAAGACACCGGTCGCGGGGCTTGTGCATGCCGTCGTCATCCTGCTGGTGATGGCATTTGCCGCGCCCGCCGCGAGCTACCTGGCCATGCCGGCGCTTGCAGCCCTTCTCATCATCACGGCCTGGAACATGACGGAACCGCACAAATGGCGCGAATATGCGCGCGGCAGGAAAAGCGATATCCTGCTTCTGGTTTTGACGCTGGTCCTGACCGTTCTCGTCGACCTGACCGTGGCCATCGGCGCCGGCGTGTCCATTGGCCTCGCCCTGCGCCTCAAGCGACGCGGCGCTACGGCATCAGATTGGCAGCCGCCGGACAGGTGAAGCCTGACCTCAGTCGCAATGCCTGTCGCACCGCGCAGATCACAAACTCGTGCCGATACAGTCAGAAATTGATGATCCGCTTGAGTTCCTCAAGCAACAGGGTGGCCTGTGCGCTCCGGTCGAACCGCAGGGCATGGCGAACCCCGGCGGCGGAAATCTGCGCGCGCAGGGCCGGGTCGGCAGACAGGCGCGCGATCGCCTCGGCCAGCGCGTCGGCGCGCCCCGGTTCGACGAAGACGGCCGTGTCCAGGGGGCGCAACAGCGCCTCGATCTCGCCTTTCACATTGGTGACGATCGGCGTGCCCGTGGCCATCGCCTCGAAGATCTTGGACGGAATCACGGTCCGGAAAACCGGCGAATCGCGCAAGATTACGAGCGTCATGTCGCTCGCGCGCCAGTACTCGATCACCCGGTCATGGGGCACCCTGTCGACGAAGATGACATTGGAAAGCCCGCGCTGGATGGCCTCATCGCGCAGCTGCTCCCGTTCCGCGCCCGTCCCCAGGATCAGGATGGCGATGTCCGGATTGGACGCGCGCAGCCCTTCGGCGGCATCCAGCAACAGCCCGAGTCCGTGGGCCATGCCGATCGTGCCAATGTAGGAGACGACCGTTTTCCCCTCCAGCCCATGCTCCCGGCGCACGCCCGCGCCATCACCGGGGGAGAAGCGGCTGAGGTCGACCCCGTTGCGCACGACGGTGATCTTCGCGGGGTCGATGCCGCGTTCGGCAAGGTGGTCGCGAAAGGCGTTGGTGACGCTGACGATCGCCGCCGCGCGGCGATAGAGAAAATACTCGAGCTTGCGGATCGGCCCCAGCAACGCGCTGTCGGCGAGCGCGCCGACGGCAACGATTGAATCGGGCCACAGGTCCCGGAGTTCGAAGACGAACGGGCGCCGCCGGACCGACGCGACGAGCCAACCCGCGGCGGCGGCGAAGAATTGCGGCGATGTGGCGATCACCAGGTCCGGCTTGCGAACAACCCAACCGGCAAGGGTGCCGGTCACCATGAAGCTTACGAAGTCGACAATCCGCTTGACCGTGCCGGCATTGGGGAAGATCAACGTCGGCACGCGGATGACGGTGACCCCGTTGATCCTATGCTTGCTGAACGGCTTCTGGCGGTAGCCTGCAAAAAGCTTTCCCTCCGGAAAATTGGGAAAGCTCGTGACCACCGTCACGTCGTGGCCCTGGGCCGCCCAGATCTCGGCATGCGCTCCGCTGCGCAGCGCGCCGGCATTGGTTTCAGGAGGATAGTTGTCGGAGAGGAGAAGGATTCGCATCAGAGACTGAATTCCACTTCGACGGTGAGCGAGCGGACGCCCCGGGCCGTCCAGGTCAGCACCGGCCGCGGCGTTCTTACGCCGAACGAGCCGGCGAAGAAGCCATCCTCGACGCCCGGCTCGACCGGGCCTGAAAGCACGACGCGGACGGTCCGGCCATCGCGCGTGACGATATCCCATCCGTTCCCGCCCAGGGTGACCGAGCGGACCGAGGGGTGCAAGGGCAGGCGACCGGTCACATCATGCGGCGACCGGGCCTCGCAGCGGTCGCAGATTAGGACCGTCTCCGCGCCCACCGAGACCTCGCGGTGAAGCAGGGGGCTGCCCTTGAGATGGCGATAGCCGTCGTGGGATGCTTCCGCCGTGTCCCGGTCCGCGCCGAGGGACACCTGGGCGCCAAGCACCCTGGCCCGCCGACCGACCCGGAAGCTTGCCCAGGTCTCGGAGGAATTCTCTCCGTCGATGCAGACGGTGGCGTGGCTCGCGGTGCCGCGCTCGATGTCCCGGTGCGGCCCCATGGCATAGACTGAGGTTCCCCCGTTCGTGATCAGTCTTTGCCCAGCGAGTGAGATTTCCAGCGACAGGGTGTCGGCATGGGCATGGCCGGGCAGGTAGGAGGGGCCGACCTCGGCCATGTCCATCAGCACCACCCACGATCCCCGCTGCAGCCGGGCATGGCCGCTCGCCTTGAGGTGGCGCGAGCGCTGTGCGGCTTCGGCAGGCGGCGCAGCGTTCACGCTTGCCGCGGCGTAATAGCTGCTGAGCTCCGCATGCGTACGCGTCTGGCCGAGCGCGGCATCGTTGAAAAGCGAGATCTCGCCATCGGGATGGCTCATGACGGCGAGCCAGTCGAGCATCGCTCGAGCCCGTTCGCTCCATCGCTGGCGGGTGGCCGCACCGGAGAGACGCTCGGGATAAATCCGCGCGAGCTGTACTAGATCGATCAGGTCCTCAAGCGTCAGCGCGTGGTACATCGGGCTCAGCTCGAAGTGACCGCCGTCACCGAGGATCTGCTCTTTGAGTTCACGCTCCAGGATCGACACTCCGGTTTGCAGCCATCTGTCCGCTTCCGCGCCTTCGAAGAAGGCGCCGAGGAAAACCAGCGCCTTTGCATTGGCAAACAGGTGATTGCCGAGCAAATGGTATTCCAGCAATCCGCTGAGCGCCCGGGCCTGCATGGCGAGGCTGGCGAGGGCGTCGGGGCCGAGTAGATTGCCGGCCAGGTGCCAACCGATCCAGTTCACGCTGCGGCGCGACAGCACATAAGGCTCCCAGCCGTTGCCCGCGAGCGGCGGATTTGCCGCGATCCAGTTCGAGATCAGGGACCGGTGCCAATCGGCACGGCTTGGTGCGCCATCGGCAAGCAGATCGTCGAAATAATGGAGATTGTAGAGCCACAGCTTGGCCTTGCCGGGCGAATTCCAGTCCGCGGGCTCACCCAGCGCACCCTTCTCGCCCAGAAACAGGAAGGACAGAGGCCCTATCATGCTGGCCGGACGGCCGGGGCAGGGCGTGAAGACCTGCTCCGCCTCCCGGATCGCCGGCGTGGGGCCGCGCACATCGCGAGCGCGCAAGACCCGCCGCGACACCCGGTTGATGATCTGGCCGGGTTTGAGGTGCAGCACCGTTCGCATCAAACGGCCGATCTTGGCAGGCGTCATCAACATGGTGTCGGTCCGGGAATACGCGTCGAGTCTGTGCCTTGCATCATACACGCAGGACAAATGCAAGTGCGGCAGCGGTTCAGCCGAACATACGGCTGTTCATGAAAACGCCCTGCAGCGGATCGATGTCGACATGGCCGAAAAAGATGCCCGGCATCGCCAGCAGCGCCACGCTGCCGGCGGAGGCGGACAGCTGAAGCGCCGAGTATTCGTAGCCGTAGACATTGGGCCAGGCCCGCAGCGTGACATGTTTCCACCCGTCGGCCGGCAAGAGTTGCACCGGACTTGCCGCCACGCCGGCCGGAACGGACGCACCATCGATTGCGGCGCGGATCACCACATACGAATTGACGCGAATGGCGGCGGAGCCGGACACCACCCTGAGGAAATAGCCCACGGAGTAGCGCGTTGGCATGGCCGTGAACGTGCTGGTGCACAACAGCTCGTGCAACAGGCTGCCAATCGCCATCACCTCGGTGGCGGTCGCCGCCGCCTGGGTTGCCCGGATCGCGCACCATTCGGGGCCGTAGCGGCGGCCGCTTGCGGGGCGCAGCTTGTCGATCAGCAGACGGATATGGGCGTCGAGCGTTCCGGCACTGCCGCCGTAGTCGGTGTTGTTGTGAATGAACTTGGTGTGCGGTTCGAGGGTTGCGCCGCTGGCCGGCGCCAGATAGCCCGGCGCGGCGTAGCTTACGCCCGAGAACACCATGTTGTTGCCGGCGCCGTTGATGCGGCCGGAATCCGGAAGCACGTTCTGCATCAGGTCAGGGCCGAGCCACAGGCCTCCCGCCGAGAGCCTGCCTGTCGCGGCGTCGCCGCGCAGCGCCTCGGTCTAGGTCGAGCCGTCGCCCGAGAGCTTGAGGCGGAACTCGTTGTCACCGCACAGCCCGAGTTCCGCATGGCCGGAATAGCCGCTCTGGAGCACAAGGCTTGTCGTCGCCGGCGCGGCGTTCTTGTTGAGCTTGAGCCGGTGACTCGATCCGGCGTGATCGAACAGGATCGCGGGAGCGCGAACCGCCAGCCGGTTGGTCTCGTCCGCCAGCGCCGCATTGACCGACAGACGGTCGACCGCGCCGAGACCTGGATCGAAGACGGCGGCCCAGTGACCGCCGTTAAAAACCACCAGCGTGGCCTCATCAGTGATCCAGGCCAACCATCCGGGCCGTGGCGAGAAGAAGCCCCAGCCGCCGCCGGTCAAAGCCGCGATCTGGCCTTCATGGCCGCTCCACGCGCCGCCGGCGCTGCGGGCGGCTCGGACGCGATGCGGGTCTGTACGCCGATCTGGGCCACGGCATCGGGGGCTTCATTGTGGGTGACGTGCTTCTGGGCCTGGGAGGGAAGGATGTAGGGCAGGTTGAGGTTTTGGGGCGTGTCCATGGAGCTTTCCTTTGCGAAAACCACAAGGGTAATCCCGTTCTCAAGGGTGGGGACGCTTCGAGCCGCCCCACGGCCCTTGCCTTAGCAGGCGAGGCTGCCGGCAACGCCCTTGCGCGAGGTCGGCTCGTCGTCCCCCACGCATCGCGCGCTGTGAGCGTGGGAAGGGCTCAGCCTGCGACCTTGTCGCCCTGGCCCCGGCCCCTGACCGTGGCGAGCCCGATCTTCAGGTCCAGGACCAGGCATTGCAGCCGGATATAGCGCTCGTCCCATTTTGCGAGCTTTTGCGGGTCGCTCATGTCAATGTCGTTGACCTGCGCCAGGCCGCTGATTCCGGGCTTCACCTCGAACACGCCGCGCGACCTGCGCGCCTCGATCAGCTGCGTCTGGATCGGCAGGCAGGGGCGCGGCCCGATCAGGGTCATTTCGTTGCGCAGGATGTTCCAGGCCTGCGGCAATTCGTCGAGCTTGGTGGCGCGCAGGAACCTCCCGAACGAGGTGATGGCGCTGGCGGAGGCCTCGTGCGTTCCTGTCTGCGGGGTGCCGCACTTCATGGTCCGGAACTTGTAGCAAGTGAATTCCCTGGCGTCTTTGCCGATCCGCTTCTGCGCGAATACGCCGGGGCCTGGCGACTGGAGCTTGACGATCAGCCAGATGATGAGCAGCGCCCATGAAAACGGCACCAGCACGGCGAGGGCAAAGGCAAGATCGACCAGGCGGACGGCGGTCCTGTACCAGGGGTTCTTCCCCTGTCCGTCCGACACGATGATCTCCGCATCCTTGTCCACCGCGAGTTGGGCGGTCACGAACTCAGCGATGCGGGCCACGGAGACGGTGGGCTTCAACGCCGCCAGGAAGCTAAACAGCATGCGCGCGAGCGGGCGGGGTAGCTTGTTGAGAGCCCCCAGGCGCCCCGTCCAGCGCGCGCCATAGACCATCGGCAGATAGACCGAGACGATCTCGATCCCGTCGAACGACGCGAGTTGGCGCACGGCCTCGCGTTTGCTGACCGCATAGGCGCTCGCATTGTCCTCATCGAGCGCGTGGATGGACGAGACATTGACGAAACGCGCAATCCCGGCGCGCTGCGCCTTGGCCGCGACCTCAAGCGTCAGCTCCACATTGATCCTGTGGAACTCTTCGGGTCCGGCAGACACGTTGTTGTTGAGGACGGCCAGGTGCACCAGCCGGTCGCAGCCTCGCCCCCGCTCGGCGAGTTCGTCATAGCCGCAGCAGTCGTGGCCGGGAAAGGCTTTCGCCAGACGATCCGGATCCCGCCCCACCAGCAGCAACCGGTGCCCCTGCGCCGCCAGCAGCCAGACCAGATTGCCGCCGACAAAGCCCGATGCGCCCGTAATCACGATGTTCATGGAAACTCCTGTGCGCCCACCAAACCCTGCCATTTCTTGCTGTCCTGCTGCGAGGACTGTTTGTCAAGGCGCACATATCTCGCAACAGGGAAATAGAATATGGACCGCCTGTCCACGCAGGACTGCTTTCCATATTGGCGTGCTTCCATTACCCGGTGATCGCCGTAAAGTCTGTTCCCGTCTAATTCGGAACAAGGCGCGGCGCGCTTAAATGCCTAGGCGCTTTACATTGAGAGTTGTGATTGCCTCTCTCGCATTCATCAGCGGGGCTCAAGGCCGTGGAACTTGTCGATAGAGATATGCAGTTGCGTCGCCGGCCTTTCCCAAGCCGATATACTCGTTGTCAATCCATTCCATCGAGCGAAGTTCATTGGGCGCACTTTCAGAAACAAACACGGCAGGATTCGCGAGAACCGGTGTGCGCTCTAGAGACAGGTATCTCTGATATCGGGCTATGATCAGGCCGACGCTGCGCTCGAGTTCGGCTGTCCGCACTGCGCGATTGTCGCTCGACGGGTACCAGGCATCCCGGAAGCTGAACAGAAAATTGCTAAACATACCAGACCGTTGACTGATCTCCCTACGCAATAGCTGCTCGGCCTCCGAATCGCTGATGCCCGAGCGCAGCCAATAGGCAAAGACTGTATCTTCATAGGGACTTGGGTCTGCTTGCACGGCGTCTGGCGCCATATTCGGTACAAGACGTATTCCGACACTATAGAAATTGAGGAGTGGCTTGGCCTCAGTGGATGTTCTCAATTGAACCAGCGAGCCCAGTCCGCCTCTGTCCAGAACGACAGTCACGTTCGCAAACACGTCTGGATCAAGCGTCGCAAGTGCCCGGGCGACTGCCACGGATTGAAGATTGGTATCGGTCCACATTTGGATGGATCGATCTTGTCCGCGAATCAGAACAAATGCGATGAAGCAGCAAAATATCACGCCGGCCGCACCGATTGATGTCGCAAACTTGCTGTCGATACGCATATTGATCACTTTGAGAGCTGTGAAACAGCCGAATACGAGCGCGGGGCTATTGAACACCCTTTCCCAGTCTCTCGCGCTTATCATCTTGCCCGTGACAATCTGCTGATTGCTCAGCACGACCGGGGCGAGCAGGCATCCGAGGGCCAGGAAGGAGAGCGGTTCCCAGCGCCGCCACAAGAGCATGTATAAAGCAAAGCTCAAACCCAATACAGCGCTCGCCAAAGTCGCGGGCGTTGCAATCGGCAGCCGCGAATCAAACGACAACGCCATTGCAACGCCCTCGCTTGATTGCGCGCCCGCCTGTTGCGCGTATTGGACGACGACGAGGATCATGAGCCCACCGATCAGCCCCAGAGCGAGAGAAATTGCCGTTTTCCGCCTTCCGACAAATGGGAGTGTAACGATGCAACCCAAGACGATCACGGTAACAGGAAAGGTCACGAACGTGTAGCCCAGTGGTGAGACGGCCACTGCCAGCGTCAAGAGCGCAAAAGCGAGCGGCCGAGCCTCCTTCTCCGATTTTGCGAGATGAGCAAGAAGACCAAATATCAGGAACATAAGCGCAAAGCTTAGTTGGGGTTCAGGCGTCCTGAATATCGCAAGAAACGTGGTTTCGTACGCGGGCACCAAATCCCGCCCAGTCAAGCGCGTTACGAGATCAGAGAAATACGCCAGGTTTCGAGGCCATGTATTCCATATGGTGAGATTTCCGAGGGACAGCAGGTCGTTCGCGAAAGCCAAGAGCAGTGTTAATGTTACGCGCCCCACAGGAGAATTGACCAATTGACTTGCCGCGAAATACGCGCAGCAGATCACAATGAATGGAAAAACGATGTCTGACAGGACAAGGGTCGTGTCTATGGAACTTCCCGTGAGCCCATGAACAAGGCTCAGAGCGGCACCGGAGAGGAGCCGTGTCGTTCTGAGCGTGCCATTCAGCCAGCCGAGCGTATAAGTGTCCTCGTCATATGCCCCATGGAAGTATCTGAATTCACCAATTTCATTCATGAAAAAGAGATGAGGCCATAGCCCAAGGAGCGCGACGAGCGACGCGAGTGAAATAGCCAATGCCCAATCAGGGATTCGGGGATTCTTGAACTCGGGCATTTTTTCAACACTGTCCGGTAATGCACATCCATTCCCGTTAAGCCAAAACTCTAATCACGACAATGCCTTTATTTATCAGGCTACATTGGTTTGTTGAGTCGGTCCGCGCGACTGAGCGTTGTCTGCCACTGATGAAGGTGCCCGCGCGCGCCGCTTGACGCCCAATCCTGACGGCGTGCCTGTTCTTGCCGGATGGAAATCGTGATACCAACCGGCTTGCTGCGATCAACGCCGCGGGTTCGGTCTGCCAAAGGAGGCTTTTGAATGAAGACGGGAAAAGACAGCATGTCAGCCGGCACACACTGCCCGGGGAGCGGCCGATGAGGATTCTCGTCACCGGAAATGCCGGGTTCATCGGTTTTCATGTGGCCAGGCGGCTGCTCGAGCGTGGCGATTCCGTGACCGGCATCGACAATGTCAACGCCTATTACGATCCCGGGCTCAAGGAAGCCCGGCTCAAAGTCCTGCAGGAGGCAAGCGAGAGATGCACGGGCAGCTACAGCTTTGTCAGGGCGGGACTCGAGGACCGCGCAGCGGTGGACGCCCTGTTCGCGGCTGAAAAATTTGACCGGGTCATCCATCTTGCCGCGCAGGCTGGTGTGCGCTTCAGCCTCGAAAATCCGCAATCCTATGTCGAGAGCAACATCGTCGCCTTCACCAACCTGCTCGAAGCCTGCCGCTACAATCAGGCGCTACATCTGACCTATGCGAGCACGTCCAGTGTCTACGGCGCCAACACGACCATGCCGTTTTCCGAACATGCCGGCGCCAATCATCCGCTCCAGTTCTATGCCGCGACCAAGCGGGCGAACGAACTGATGGCGCATTCCTATTCGCACCTGTTCGGGCTGCCGACCACGGGGCTGCGCTTCTTCACCGTCTACGGGCCCTGGGGACGGCCCGACATGGCCCTCTTCAAGTTCACTAAGCTCGCGCTTGAAGGAAAGCCGATCCCGGTCTTTAACCATGGCAACCACACCCGCGATTTCACCTATGTGGATGACATCGTCGCCGGCCTGATCAAGGCCAGCGACGACATTGCCCGGCCAAACCCTGACTGGAATGGAAAGACACCGGATCCCGCCTCCAGTGCCGCGCCCTTTCGCCTCTTCAACATCGGTAATGGCAAGCCCGAAAAGCTCCTCGCCTATATCGATGCGATAGAGGCCGCGCTCGGCAAGGAGGTGATCAAGGAGATGCTTCCGATGCAGGCGGGCGATGCGCCCGATACATTTGCCGACACCAGCGAACTGGCGCGGCAGCTGGACTATCGGCCGGGCACGGACATCGTCGACGGGGTCAAGAGTTTCGTGGACTGGTACAGGTCCTACTACGGTGTGTGACGTGCCACGCTTCACGGATGCGGGGATGGGGCGCCGCGCCGCCGGGGAGCAGTCCGGGCCGGCGCGAACGCAGGTCCGGTCCGCATTTACCGCTTTTTTCAACGTAACGGCATCGATCCGTCACGAAACTGTGCTCTCAGGCGTGGACGAGGTTGCGTACCGAAAGCCTATATGGCAATTGCCAAGTCAAACACGCCAGTAAGGCCGAGACCATGCTGCCGGGAGGGAAACCTTGCAGCGCGGATTTCTTTCCTCGACTTGGACAAGAACAGACGAGAACCACTTGAGCAAAGTGGTTTTCATCCGGAACAGAGGCAAACAGCGTTGAAAGTGACGATCTTTGGAATTGGGTATGTCGGGCTGGTCCAGGCGGCGGCATTGGCCGATGTCGGACATGACGTCATCTGTGTCGATGTCGACAGCGACAAGATCGCGCGCTTGAACCGCGGCGACATTCCCATTTTCGAGCCGGGCCTGACGCGCCTCGTTCAGGAGAACCACGAGGCCGGCCGGCTGCACTTTACCACGGACGCCGCCCGCGGTGTCGGGCATGGCAGGATCCAGTTCATCGCGGTCGGAACGCCGCCGGACGAGGACGGATCCGCCGATCTCAAGCATGTGCTTGCCGTGGCCGGGACGATCGCAGCCCACATGGACGACGCCAAGATCGTTGTCACCAAGTCGACCGTGCCGGTCGGCACCGCCGACAGGGTTCGAGCCGCTATCGAGACCGTTCTCGCGGCCCGCGGTCGCAGCGATCTCGGCTTCGATGTCGCCTCCAATCCCGAGTTCCTCAAGGAAGGCTCCGCGGTTGCCGATTTCATGAAGCCGGACCGGATCATTCTGGGCACCGACAACGACGAGACGGAGCAGTTGATCCGCGAACTCTACGCGCCGTTCAGCCGCAACCACGACAAGATCATCATCATGGATGCGCGCAGCGCCGAATTCACGAAATATGCTGCCAACTGCATGCTCGCGACCAAGATCAGCTTCATGAACGAGATGGCCAATCTCGCCGAGCGCCTGGGCGCCGATATCGAGGAAGTTCGCCGCGGCATCGGCAGCGATCCGCGCATCGGCTATCATTTCATCTATCCCGGCATCGGCTATGGCGGCTCCTGCTTTCCCAAGGACGTGCAGGCGCTGATCCATCTCGCGGAAAGCACCGGCTTCGAGCCGACCGTCCTGAAGTCGGTCGAAGCCCGCAACAAGACCCAGAAGACGGTGCTCTTCGACAAGGTCCGCAAGCATTTCGGCGATGACCTGCACGGCAAAACATTCGCGCTTTGGGGCCTGGCCTTCAAGCCCAACACCAACGACATGCGCGAAGCCCCTTCGCGGGCGATCATGGAGGCGCTATGGGCCGCCGGCGCGCGCGTGCGCGCGTTCGACCCCGAGGCGATGGATGAATGCGCCCGGCTCTATAGCGGTCGTGACGACCTGGCGCTGGTCGACAGCCCCGAAGCCGCGCTGGATGGCGCAGACGCCCTGATCATCGCCACGGAGTGGAAACAGTTCCACGCCCCGGATTTCGAACGGATAAAGTCGCAGCTTGCGGCCCCGGTGATCTTCGATGGCCGAAACCTCTACAACCCGGACACGATGCAGCGATATGGAATACGGTATTATGGAATCGGGCGAGCGGACAGCGGTACGGGCAACTCCTCATAGACCGATTGAAAGCAGGGCACTAGAGAATGAGTAAACAACAGTTTTCCGATAATTCTGCAGAGCGGAATTATAATGCTTCTCCAGAAAGATTTTATGCCCTGACAATCATTTTATTGATCCTGTTTGGCGTCGCCATAGCGAACCGCATGTACTTTCTTTCCATCAGGGGAGGCATGCATGCTGATCAGTTTGACTGGGCCATGACACACTACTTTGGCGGCTTGACGAGAATATACATTCACATGAGAGATGTCATTCTTTCCGGTGAAGCCGAAACTAAGATTTTTCGATATTTGCCCGGCTATCCCGCCTTCCTTTCGATCGTTGAGATAATTTTTACTGATAAATTGATTGCAGTGCGAATGATCCAATCAGTGTTGGATTCTCTTATTATATTTCCTTTATATTATCTGTCATACCAGATTTCACGGTCGTCCTGGCTCGCACTTATCCCTCCCGCCATTTACGCCACCGTCGCGTGGTGGGCAGCGGGATCGACATATCTGGTTGCTGAGTCGCTTGTATCAGCAATGCTGGTGTTGCTGCTTGTAGGACTAGCTTCTATCCGAGAACATCCAGATAAGGCAAAGCACTGGATTGCACTTGGAGTCTTCGCTGCAATCCTACCCTTCTTCCGCTCGGAGTTCGTACTTCTGTTCATTCCCCTGGGGCTCTGGGCAATTCTGGTGACAAGGCCGCCCCGGCGCTTGCTGTCAACGGTCTGCGTGGTCGCCGCGTTCGCGGCCCCGCTGTTCGCGTGGATTGTCCGAAACTACTTGGTGCATGGGTATTACCTGCTGACTCCGCCTGCGAAATGGTACGCCGCATGGTCGGGCCTGGGGCAATTGCCCAATGACTACGGATATATTGTCAGCGATGTGCGAGCAAAGGATATCCTGAACAAAAAGGGGATGGCGTTCAATTCCCCGCAGTCCGAGGCCTATTGGAAAGCGGAATATGTCTCCGCGTGGCTGGAGCACCCGGAACACGTGCTTCAAACCATATTGTTCCGTTTGAAGATGATCCTGACAGAGGTCGATTATACCATCATCGGGCTTACCGACCACTTCCTGTTCGTCATAATATGTGCCGCCCCGTTCGCCCTTGCCTGGCTTTTGTGGAACCGGCGTTTGACCGACGCACTCCTCGTTAGCATACCCGTTGGCTATGCATTGTGCAGCCTGGGGATACTCTATGTCGAGCTGCGCTATGTAAGATATGCGAGTCTGACCTACGCCCTGGCTTTCCCGGTCTTTCTCGGAGCAGCCGCCGACTTGCCATCGCATTTTACAAAACACTGGAATACAAAACGCGCAGGCCGGCTCAAGGCGGCACTGGCCTCATTCGCCTTGGCTGGCATAGGTGCTCACTTCGTTATTCAATCGACGAGCTTGAGATCAATGGCCGTCAGCGAAGTCTATTCCGAGCGGGTGGATTTCAGCACGGTCGGCAAATTGCCATGGATACACGATCTTGAAAGCGCGCCCCTCACCAAAGCGATGTCGGATGTGACTTTCGCCAAAACCGCCTTGGGTCTGAGAGTAAGCGCAGAAGCGAACAGTGGCCTGTACTTGCTGACTGCACCTCTGGAGAGCGGGCAGAGCGACGCAGTCTTAGTCAGATACAGGATTCACCTCGAAGAGGGTGGCTTGGGACTGGGCGTCCTTTCAAATGGCAACCAGCGATGGCTGTCCTACAATTACATGATTGGTAAGCGAGGCAGCGTGATTGAGGGTGAGTTTGTCACAAGAGTCGAGGACGGCAGTCACCTTGTTGTCACAGCAGAAGGGGGAAAAGGCAACTACAGTGCAGTGATTCAGGATCTGAGGTGGAAGGGCGCTTGCCTTTCACGATCACTGCCCGAGCCGCCGGGGCTGGTTTTCGACCGAGACCTTGTAATGATGGAGCCATGCCTTGGTGAGCAAAGCAAGTAAAAAAAGCACCAGCGTCCAGTTGTCAAGTTTGACCATGAGCCGCAAGTTATTCGCAACCGAGCCGGACCGAGAGCATGAGATTAACTCGGTCGCATGATGCAAATGACGGGCATGTGAAGACGAGAGAAGTCGGCAGAAGAAAACTGTGCGGAGAAGACGGATGCAGCAGCCGGGCTGCTGACGCCGGAACTGCAAAAACCGGCGACAACAATTTTTGTATGTATGGAGTGTGCTGCGAATGCATTTGAAAATCAACAAGGATAGAATTTGCAAGTTTGCACTCTGCATAATAGTACTTTTTATTATTGCTGTGTCTATTGTTTCTAGATTATATATTATTTTGAATAAAGGCGGATTTTCCGAAGATTACTTGAGTTGGTCAAATGAAAATTACTATGGAGGAATAACTCAAGTTTATTTATATATGAAAGATCTATTGCACAAAGGAAATTATGAAAATAATATATTCTCGTACCTCCCCGGATATCCGATTTTTCTCAATTTGTTGGGATTTTTTGAATTCAATAGCTTATTCGAAATTAGGGTCGCTCAATCGATCATAGATTCATTTGCAATTATTCCGCTTTTCTACGTTATAGCTACGATATCAAGGAGCCATTTTGGGGCACTTTTGGGATGCTGTATATATGCAGTATCCCCGTGGCTGGCAGCAGGATCAACCTTTATACTCGCAGAAGGGCTCTTGCCTGCTCTGCTGATCTCATTTATTGCCGCACTGGTAGCAATTCGGAATCATCCACAAAAAAACAGTATTGGATTGCGCTCGGACTGTTTTCAGCAATCCTTCCATTTTTTCGCTCGGAGATGGTTCTCTTGTTCATACCGATTGTCGTTTGGGCGGTTTTAGTCGCGCCAGCCCGGAGGCGTGCGGTTTCAGCAGGATGCGCGGTTCTTGCATTCGGCGCCCCCTTGTTGGCTTGGACCATTCGGAATTATGCAGTGCACGGACTGTTCCTTCTGACCCCTCCGGTGAAATGGTACGCAGCTTGGTCAGGACTTGGACAGGTAGCCAACGACTATGGATACTTCGTGAGTGACAAGCTCGCGGGGGAACTGCTGGCGTCAAAGGGTATTGCCTGGCATTCGGTACAAGCAGAAGCATTCTGGAAAGACCAGTACATATCCGCCTGGCTGGAGCACCCTACTCATGTGTTGCAGGCAATTTTGTTCCGGTTCCAATTGATTCTCACTAAATTAGATCTCGATAACACTGTCGGACTACCTAGTAACGACGTCACAAATTACCTTCTCTGGGTTTTGATTTGTGCAGCTCCAATTGCACTATTTTGGCTCCTTTGGAAAAGACGCTGGACTGATGCATTCCTAATTGCCCTACCCGCCGGCTATGCAGTGTGTAGTCTCGGCTTCCTGTACGTAGAATTTCGATATGTCAGATATGCAACTCTCACCTATATTCTGGCCTTCCCGGTTTTCGTGACTGCAGTCTCCGACCTACCGTCACATTTCTTTAAGGGCTGGGGACCAAGTCAAGCGAGAGCGCTCAAATCGACATTGGGCGTATTCGTGGCAATGGCCTTGGTCGCGTATTCAACTCACCTTCTCCCTACACTGCGACTGTTGGCCTTAGATGCTGCGGCCACAGAGAGGCGAGACCTGCGGTCGTTTGATGCATTGGCTTGGACCGGAGATTTAAGAGACATCTCGTTTTCCAAAGCCGTGCCGGACGTGGATTTTTCGATTTCCGAACTAGGACTTCAGCTATCCCTCCAAACCAAGGCTAACGACGGCTCATACATGCTTGTAGCTCCGATGAATATTAAGCGGAATAAAATGGTACTGATCGAATATGAACTCGTCTTGAAGGAAGGAGGAGCTGGGATCGGCTTCCTTTCTGGTAACGATCAGTATTGGATGTCATACAAGCGCCTGACCGGTGAACCGAACAGCACTCTGAAAGGTCGTATGTACCAAGATGTGCAAGTTGGCAGTAAACTCGTCATCACAGCAGAAGATGGCGGCGAAAACGGTCATAGAGTCATATTTAAGAACCTTCGCTGGAAAGCTGCCTGTCCTGAGTATAGCGGTCTTGAGCCCCTCATGCTTCTCGGCAACAATGATCTTATCCCGATGGGACCGTGTCCCTAATGCCTGTGAACCTCCGGCCTGTCGTCATTGATTAACTGGTTGGCCTTTGTTAATCGTTCCCGGCAACCGCAACGCTTTTCTCACCAGATTTGCTAGGCTCCTTCAGAGTGGTGAGTGGCTACTGACAGTTTGGACAACACCGTATGACACAACCAACAATAGATAGCCGCGCAACGGCAGAAACAGGTTCAGAAGTGCCCAAACCTTACCTGTCGGTCATCATTCCCATCTACAACGAAGAAGAAAGTGTTCCGGATCTTTGCCGGAATCTGTTTTCCGTTCTCGATACGATCGACACCACGTTCGAGGTCATCTGCATCAATGATGGCAGCAAGGACAAATCACTCGAAATCCTTCGCGCCGAAGCAGCGCTCCGTCCCGAACTCAAGATCGTGAGCTTTCGGCGCAACTATGGCCAGACCGCGGCCATGATGGCGGGGATTGATCACGCTGCTGGTGAAATTATTGTCTCGATCGATGCCGATTTGCAGAACGATCCGCGCGATATCCCGGCGCTGCTCTCCAAGATGGACGAGGGCTACGACGTCGTCTCCGGCTGGCGCAAGGACCGCCAGGACGCCGCGATCCGGCGTAACTTCGTCAGCCGCGTCGCCAACCGGATCATTTCGAAGATATCGGGCGTGGAGCTTCACGATTATGGTTGCACGCTCAAGGCCTATCGCCATGACGTGGTGAAGGATGTCCGACTCTACGGGGAAATGCACCGCTTCATCCCGATCTACGCCTCCTGGATGGGCGCGCGCGTCTGCGAAATGCCCGTCCGCCATCACGCCCGCAAATTCGGTAAATCCAAGTACGGACTCGAACGGGTGGCCAAGGTCATTCTCGATCTACTCGTTGTCAAATTCCTGGACCGGCACTTTGTTAAGCCGATCTATGTCTTCGGCGGTTTCGGTATGTTGTCGCTCGCCGTCTCAGGCATGGTCACGCTCTGGATGCTCTGGTTGAAGATTGTCGCCGGCATATCGATGATCGAGACGCCGCTTCCCATTCTCGCGGCCATCCTGTTTCTGGTCGGCGTCCAGAGCTTGCTCATGGGTCTGCTCGCCGAAATGCTAGTCCGGACCTATTTCGAATCCCAGAACCGCCGCTCCTACAGTGTCCGCGAAATCATCAACATGGTCGAGGACTAGGCCATGTGCGGCATCGCGGGCTTTGTCGGACGTGGCGATCAGTCCGATCTGCTGGCCATGACGCGGGCCCTGGCGCACCGCGGTCCGGATGGCGAAGGTTTTCACATTGATGCGGATCTCGCGCTCCATCTCGGGCACCGGCGGCTGGCGGTCCGCGACCTGAGCGGCGGCGGCCAGCCGATGTGGAATGCGGACGCAACCATCTGCGTCGTCTACAACGGCGAGATCTACAATCATGAAGCGTTGCGCAGTGAGCTGCAGGCCGCAGGCCACGTCTTCGCGACCAGTCACTCGGACACTGAAGTCCTGATCCACGGTTATGCCGAATGGGGCGTGGACCTTGCCGCGCGCCTCAATGGCATGTTCGCCTTCGCCCTGTTCGATGTGGCGCGGAAGCGGCTCTATCTGGCGCGCGACAGGTTCGGCGAAAAGCCCCTCTATTATTGCGCAAGGCGCGACCTTTTCGCCTTCGGGAGCGAACTGGGCGCCCTGGTCGCGCACCGCGGGATCGATCCGGTCCCGTCGTCCTTGTCGCTGCACAAGCTGTTTGCCTATGGCTACCTGCCGGCGCCCCACGCCCTCTACGAAGGCACGTCCAAGCTGCCGGGCGGCCATTACATGACCGTCGACCTTGCGACCCTCGAGGTGCGCACGCAGGCCTACTGGCGCTTCGTGCTCGATCCCGACGAGGCGTTGGCCGCGCGCGGAACGGACGCCCTTGCGGAAGAGTTACGGGCGCTGTTCCTGGAAGCCACCAGCCGCCGCCTGGTCAGCGATGTGCCGATCGGGGTGTTCCTGAGCGGCGGGCTCGATTCCAGCGCCATCCTTGCAGCCGCGGCGCAATCGCGACCTGCGGGAGAGCTTCGCAGTTTCACGATCGGCTTCAACGAACCGTCCTACGATGAATCCGCCTTCGCCCGCCAGGTGGCCGACCACATCGGTTCGGACCACAATCAGCGGGTGCTTGGTCTCGACGACGCGCGCGACCTGATCCCTTCGATCCTGTCGCGCGTCGACGAACCGACGGCCGACCCGTCGATCATTCCGACCCATGTGCTCAGCGCCTTTGCCCGCGAGCATGTCACGGTCGCGCTATCGGGCGACGGCGGCGATGAGCTCTTTGCGGGCTACGATCCCTTCAAGGCGCTCAAGCCGGCCGGGATCTATTCGGCGCTGGTGCCTGCGCCGCTGCACCAGTTTTTCAGGCATTGCGCCGATTACATTCCGCGATCGACGCGCAACATGAGCCTGGACTTCAAGGTCCGGCGGACCTTGATGGGCCTGTCGCAACCCGAATCCGCCTGGGCGCCGACCTGGATGGCGCCTCTCGATCCGCAATCGGCCCACGAATTCTTCGATGAACCGATGCGGCCGCTGGACGTCTACAGCGAAGCGGTGGACCTGTGGGAAACCGGCCCGGCCTCCAACCGGGTGGACCGTCTCCTGCAGTTCTTTACCATCTTCTATCTGCAGGACGACATTCTCGCCAAGGTCGACCGGGCCTCGATGATGACGTCCCTGGAAACGCGCGCCGTGTTCCTCGACAATGACCTGGTCGATTTCTGCTGCAGGCTGCCCAACCAGTTCAAGTTTCGCAACGGGCAGCGCAAGTTCCTTCTAAAAAAGGCCCTGGAGCCGCTGTTGCCGGCCTCCATCGTCAACCGCGGCAAGAAGGGGTTCGGCATTCCGGTCGCGGACTGGATGCGGGAGATCCCGAAACAGCCGCCGCTCAGCCCGGTGGCGGGAATGAACACCGCCCGGATGGCGCGCGCATGGGCCGATCATCGCAGCGGGCGGGAAGACAACCGGCTGCTGCTGTGGACATGGCTGGGCCTGCAACACACAATGCAGTCGGCATTGCCCAAGGGAAACTAGGACATGGATGAAGCAGCCTACGCCGCGGAAGCGAAGATCGAAGCCACGCACTGGTGGTTCGTCGAACGCCGCCGGCTGTTTTCGCAACTCATCCGCCAGGCGAACATTCCCGCCGACGCGGCCGTGGTCGACATCGGCACCGGAACGGGCGCCAATCTCCGCCTGCTCAAGGAGATGGGTTTCAGCCGGGTGACCGGCATCGACGCCAGTCCCGAGGCCGCCCGGTGGTGTGCCGAAAAGGGCCTGGGCGAAGTCAAGGCCGGCGACATCCGGGCCCTCCCGCTCGCCGACAATTCGGTGGATCTGATCATGGCCACCGATGTCGTCGAACATGTCGATGAGGACGATGCGGCGCTGCGCGAGATCAGCCGCGTGCTTCGCCCCGATGGCCTGGCCCTGATCACCGTGCCGGCCTTCCCAAGTCTCTGGGGCCTGCAGGATATCAAGTCGCACCACTACCGGCGCTACCGCATGGATCCGTTCCTGCGCCTGCTGGAACGCACCGGCCTGAAGGTCGAGAAGCGGTTTCATTTCAATTTCCTGCTGTTCGTTCCGATCTTTCTGGCGCGGCAGGTGCTGAGGGTCGGCAAGATCGATCTCAACAGCGAAAACGAGGTGAACAGTCCGCTCCTCAACCGGATTTTGAGGGGGGTCTTCCGGCTCGACGTCACAACTGCGCCCTACATCAGGCCGCCGTTCGGCGTTTCGATCCTTGTGCTTGCAAGACCGTCGGAGAAGCCAATCTATGCTGATCAGAACTGAGGAGTGCTCTGGTATGAGCTTTGCAGGGGCGGAGGGGCCGCAAGTCTGTCGCAGGGGCTGATCTATAAATGCCGCTTATGCACAACAGTTGCCGAATAGTCTGCACCGGTGGTTTACATCTGCTCCAATCAAGCTTACCCCGCCCAGAACCGGATGAAGAGAGCTGGGCATCCACTGTATGTACCTGTTTACGGTGCCTTCGTGTCTGGTGATGATCGCGGCTTCAACCGGACCATATTGGGCAGACGCCACTGAGATGCCGAGGATATAAAATGACGACCCAAGAAACACAGAATGCACAGAAAGCTCATTACGAAGCGATCCATGACGCATATGAGGCCCATTACTATGATGGTCCCTCCATGGCGTACCGTCATCGATTCATCTATCGACCGTTGCTTGAAGGCATTAATCTGGAAAATGCTTCGGTAGCGGACCTTGCTTGCGGAAGTGGCCACAACTCGCTCGCTTTGCGCAGCTACTTCCCCTCGATCACCACGACGGGATACGATATTTCAGAAGCCGCCTGTCGCGACTATCGCATACACACCGGCGGCGACGCACATCTGATCGACCTCACCTTGCCCACACAGGCGGCCCAGGTTCACGACGCGGCTCTCATCATCGGGGGACTGCATCACTGCGTGGCAGACCTCAAAACGACCTTGAAGAATGTCGCCGGCATGGTGCGCCCGGGCGGCCATTTTCTGATGATGGAGCCCAACGACGACTTCTTCTTGAGCGCGGTGCGGCGGATCTGGTACAAGAAGGATCGGTGGTTTGAGGCCGACACCGAGGAGGCTCTGAAGCACAGCGAACTGGCAGCGCTGGGGGCGCCCTATTTCGTCCCCGAAAAGGTCATGTATGTGGGTGGTCCGGCGTTTTACCTGATCCTCAACAGCCTCATCACCCGTGTCCCGCTGGGAGCGAAACCCGCTCTGTCCTCTGTGCTGTTTCCGGTCGAAAGCGCCTATAACAGACTGCCGGGGAAGGGCGCGTTCGCCGTATTCCTCGCCCGGTGGCGGCGCACGGACGTTCCTGCGTGAGGCAACGAACTGGTCGCATCCAGTGATCGGGAGCAGGTCGCACATGCAAATCCGTCAATGGCTACGCCGGCACTTACGGATGCTGCTTAAGTTCGGTGTGATCGGAATTCTGACGGCCGCTCTCTATGCGGCTCTGTTGTTTTTCGCCGTGGAGTTTGCCTTGCTGCAGCCGGTGGCCGGAGCCGCGGTTGCCTATGTGCTCGCCGTCACGTTCAATTACTACGCGCATTATTACTGGACGTATGGCTCCGACCAGTCGCATCGGTCGACCGGGTCGCGATATGTCGTGGTCACCGCAACCGTTTTCGTCATCAACCTGGCGGCCACCGGCCTTTTACCCGGTTGGCTCGGGGTAAGTTACTGGTTTGCGCAACTCTTGCTCGGGATCCTGATGGCGGCCATGACCTTCGTCTCGCTGAGCTATTGGGTCTTTTCCTCTTCACGGAAACCATCAGGCGCCTGATCGGCGCAACGAATTGGGGTATCATCCGCAGCCAAGGCCGGGTTCATTTCACAAAGCAAAGGCTCACCTATCCATGGTACAGGCAAGAAGCAGGTTGACTATGTCCCGGCGAACAGCAAGACGGCACCGCACTTGAATGTGCCCGCGGTCAAAGCGCGTCCTCCGAGTTCAGGTCTTCGTGGCCTCAGCGATTACGTACCATCCAAACATGCGCCCTAGTGCAGAGTAGGCTCCTTTGGGAATGACCCTATAGAGCGGCCCGAGAACGCTTGCGCCCGGCAGATCGTCCCAGCCGCACTTGCGCACATTCATGGATGTCACGCTAAAGCCGGTTTGGGAAAGAAGCGTCGCCAGTTCCTTTCGGGAGTAGACATTGACGATCGGGGCAGCCCCGGCGCCTGTGGATTCGATCCTCGAAAGCTTGTCTGCAACGGATTCCCGGAGGAATCCGCCCTTCAAGTAATGCATCGCCTGCATTGAAAGGCGGTAGAAAACAGAGTTCCTATGGTAGAGGATAACGTAGAAGCGGCCATTCTTCTTCAAGACACGGTTGGCTTCTTTGAACGCCTTCGCCATGTCGGGAACATGATGAAGCACTCCGTTGGAGTAGACGATATCAAATGTTTCGCTTTGGAAATCGAGTGCCTCGGCATCCCCGATCCGAGCATCCGGAACAAGATCAAAATACGCCAGATGTTTCTTGGTGCGCACAACGTTCTCTGGGGTCAGATCAATCCCCGAGTAGACTGCGCCGTTCGATAGAAACTTGTAGGCATCGAAACCGGGTCCAAAGCCGATTTCAAGGACACGCGCCCCTGACATGGATACAAACGGAACCACCTCCGTCAGCCATGGTTGCTCTTCTTCGTCACGGAACTTGTTCGCCTTGACGAAGAACTCAAGCGATCCCGGATCGAACTCCTTTGCCGAGGTCCAGCCGGTGGGGTTTGTACTCCACGTCTTAACCGCTTCTGCTTTGCCGTCCATTTCGGGTCTCTCGGTTCTCGGGGTACGGGAATAGCTAACTGCATTTCGGTAACCAATCAACAAGACATGTCACAACCTGGAAAATTTGCACAGCCAGGACGGCAATGCCGCCTCTCTCGATATCCCGAGGGCCTGTCCCGTTATCTGGGCGTCATTCGGGAGGAATGGGGACATGCCGAAGTAGCGCGCGGAGATACAAACCTCGCCTGCCTCCGGATTGTGGCGATCGACGCCGATGGCATGTCCAACGCCGGCCGTTTGGCGTTGGATGGTCTGGATGATTGGAGACGCCGGTTCGCTCATGACGGCAAGAGGTCTCCATCGAGTAGTCCTTTGCCGCAGTCGAGCTACAAAGTAGGCAGAACCAAATCTCGGCTATCAAAGGTGGGGCTGCTGTCCCGCCCCTTGCTTCTCACGCCGATGGGCGGCCCTCTGACAATGCGGCTTCCGCCACCTCGATGGTCACGCGGCTGATCTCCATGAGTTCGGCAAAAGGCACCGCCGGCTGGCCGGTGCGAATGCTTTCGAGAAAGGCCTTCGCCGTCGCCGTCTGGCCCTTGTCCTGACGCCAGAGACGCATTGTCGAAAAGCCTTTCCAGCCATAGCCCGTCAGCTTCCGGAAATTGTCCAGCACCAGAATCCGACCGCCTGCGAAGGCCTCGATGCGCTCCTTGGCGAAGGCGTTGTGGCCATTGGCGAAATAGTGGATCGTGCCGATCGAGCCGTCTTCAAACCGGAGGGTGAAACTCACGGTGTCGGGGGGCACGTCATCGGTTCTGGGAATGGCGTTGACGGAGACTCCGACGATCGGACAGCCGACCAGCGAGCGCAGCAGATCGACGAAATGGCAGGCTTCACCGATGATCCGTCCCCCGCCCGTCTCCATGGACTGGGTCCAGTGCGAGGCCGGGATCTGGCCCGCATTCATCGTCGCGACGAGCGCCTTGGGGCCTTTGTGCGTGGCGAGCAGGCTGCGCATCTTTTCGGTCAAGGGCGAAAAGCGGCGGTTGAACCCGACGGCAAGGATGGGCCGCTCACCGCGGGCTGCGGCGGCTGCGTGGGCCGTTTCGATCTCGGAAAGTTCCGCCTTCGTGAGCGCCAGCGGCTTTTCGACGAAGACATGCTTGCCTGCCGAAAGCGCATCGACCACCAGGCCCGAATGGCTGTCGTGTCGGGTTGCCACGACGACGGCGTCGGTTTGGGCATCCAGGGCGTCCGCCGGCTGCGTGGCGGCCCGGGCGAAATCGTACTTGCGGCCAAAATGGGCCGAAGTCCGGCCGCCGCTGCTGATGATGGTTCCGAAGCGCGCGCCTGCCGCCTTGAACGCAGGGATCAGCACCCGACCGGCATAATTGCCGGCGCCGATGAAGCTCACGACCGGATCGCCGTTGCTCCGCGCGGGGGCCGCCTGCGGGCTCGCCTCGTTGGCGCGCAGCGACACCACGCGGGAAGAATCATCCGGCTGGTCGGGATACTCGAGAACAATGCCCATATAGGCGCTTTCCTCGACCAGCAAGTCATAGGCCTTGCTCGCATCGTCGATGGAAAAACGATGGGAGACCAACGGCGCGACGTCGAGTGCGCCGCTGTCGAGCATGTCAAGCACGGCTTCGAAATTGCGTTGCTGGGTCCAGCGGACGAAGCCGACAGGATAATCCTTTCCCTGCTCTTCATACTCGGCATCGTAACGCCCGGGCCCGTAGGAGCAGGACACCTGGAAGGTAAGCTCCTTCTCGTAGAAGTCCGCCCGCGATAGCTCGAGCCCAGCCACGCCCACCAGGACGATCCGACCCCTCTTGCGGCTCATCAGCGCCGCCTGATGGACAGGCTCGTTGCTCTGCGTTGACGCCGTGATCAAGACGGCATCTATCCCGCGCCCCCGGGAAAACGCCTCTGCCGCCGCAAGCGGGTCCTCGCCCTGCGACAGGCACACCGTCTCGGCGCCCAATTTCTGCGCCAGGGCCACACGGGTCGGATCCGGGTCGATACCGAGAACGCGGCACCCTTGCGCGCGCAGGAGCTGGACTGCGATCAGACCGATCAGCCCCAGCCCGGTGACAGCGACGCACTCACCGAGCGTGGGGTTGGCGAGACGGATCCCTTGCAGGGCGATCGCCCCAAGCACCGTGAAGGAGGCGTCTTCGTCGCTCACGCCGTCGGGAATGCGGGCGCAGAGTCTCGGTCCAACACTGACGAAGTCGGCATGCGGACCGTTCGAGGCGACACGGTCGCCGGGCTTGAACTCGGTGATGCCGCTGCCGACTTCGCTGACGACCCCCACATTGCAATAGCCAAGCGGAAGGGGTTGGTCGAGCTTGCCGCGCACGGCGTCCAGGGTGGCCAGAACACCGTCAGTCCGCATCTTCTCAAGCACCTGCTTGACGCGATCGGGTTGTTGCTTAGCCTTGGAGATCAGCGAACCGCGGCCGAACTCGACCAGCATGCGCTCCGTTCCCGCCGAAATCAGCGTGCGCCGCGTGGCAATCAGCACCTTGCCGGGCATGACATCGGGCTTGGGGATTTGCGCCAGTTCGGTGATGCCCGAGCTGAGGTTCTGGAGGATCTGTCGCATGGGAATTTCCGTCTTGGAAAGGGGTATTGAACAACGATGGAGGGCCGTGCCAAGGCCGGCAGCCGATCGACACGGAAGCGGAAGCACCTCAGGTCACGGCCTCCTGCCACCGCAGGCGCCGGATACTGTTGTGCAAGACCTTACTCATTCGGCGTGTGCGATCGCTCCCGTACCTGTTTGTCGGCGCCATCCAGAAAGCATTCCGGCAATCAGGAGCACCATTAGCGGAAACAGCGCCCAGGCGAAACCGTAGCTGACGATAATGGTGTTGCGCAGGGCATCCAGCGCCAGGTGCATGGTCCCGACAACAATGACACTGCCGAGCGCGGCCCGCAACGCCATCGTTCCGCGCGATCGCAAGACCACGGCCCAAAAGAACCCGATGATCATGCCGACGACCGCCGACATGGCAAATGTGACGAACAAGCCGCCCTGGCTATAGAGAACGAAATTGAACGGCGCGGCGACCACCCCCGGCATGTCCGGATACATCTGGTTCCAGATGATGAGATTGTCGTTCGGCATGGCGCCAAACCCCAGGATGTCCTGGCCCAGATCGAGCGGGAAATATGGATGGAGATCGGGAAACACGGCCATGTAATAAACCGCCGGAACCGAGCTTCTCATCGTCAGGTTGTTGAGTGCGACGAAAACCGGATCATTGATATAGCGGTTCTGCGCAGCCGCCTTGCTGGCCGCGGCCATCACCTTCTGTCTGAGCGCCTCCCTCTCCTTGGGTGTCAGTCTGCTTAAGGCCGCCCTTTCCTCTTCCGTCAGATCGGACCAACGGTCCGGGTTTAGGGTGGCCTGCGCAGCGAGTTCCCGCCATTTCTCGACGAAATCGAGTTCCTGGGTCGTATTGGCAGAATTGCCGATTGCGCTTTTTTGACCGCTCAGCGTCGGCACGACAGCGGCCACGAAAAACACGGCCAGCAGCGCCAGAAGAGACACGACGGTAAAGCCGATGATCCGTCCAATCCTCTTGGGGTCGACGAAAAAGCTGTAGATGACCACCGCCGAGATCGTCAGGATCATGGTCGTGACGACAACTTTCTTCTGGAAGATCGCGATGCCGACACAGACGCCGGCTATGACGCAAACGATGCCTATTATCCGCGCCCATCCACGGTACTTGATCCCGACGAGCAAAGCCACAATGGCTGCCACCGGGATGAACTGGTAGAGGTTGACGAACTCGAAGAAGGACAGGGTGGCGTAAAGCCGCCAGCGCGTTTCCACTAGATCGGCATAATTCCCCCATGTTCCGAGCGCTTCGAAGCCGCCTCCGCGGTGGATGCTGTAGGTTCCGAGCGCGGAGAGGATCACAAAGAATGTCACGACGGCAGGAAAAGGTGGATCATAGTCCCTCTGGTCCGGATCGAAGTCAGCTGATCGCTTTTTGAACCTCAGGAACACGGCGAAAAAAGCCACGCTCATGATCAGCGGGGCGCCGAGGGCAACCAGCCAGTAGGTGAGCATTTGGTCGTCAGAGAGAACCACGGGCAGCGAAATGCCCGAGTGATAGACAAACACACTGTAAAACGGTTCCAGCTTGTGGAATAGCACAAGCGCGCCGAACATATCCGAAATTAGATATATCACCAGAAAGGCAACAATCGGCATGCTATTGATTATACTTTTGCTCAGCTTCCTGAAAAACATCCGCGTCACCAGTTCAAAATTCGTGGCTACCCAGCAGCTCTGGTAGTCTCTTACATGATTCAGTCGCGCTTTGCTTCCGGTTTTGGGGATGTAACCTCACGGAGTGTGTCGAAAATCAAAGCGATGTGATCATCCCAGGTGTATTTCGTCAAGGCTTCATTGCGACTGGCCTTGCCGAGGATGGCTCCCCAGTCCGGGTTTTCGAGAAGCAGGGTAATGCCGCGAACCAGATCGGGGACGCTGCCGGGTTTGGCCATCAGGGCGACGGCGTCGGCGGGTAGGTCACCACCACTTTTCAGTTCCGAAACCTGCGGGCTGCCGGCAAAGATCTGCCCGATCTGCTCAAGGTCGGAGGCGATGATCGGCCGCGCCATGGCCATGTATTCGAACAGCTTGGTGGGCGAGCCGAAGAACTGGCTGCCATCGGCATTTGCCACATGTGGCGAAACGAAGACATCCGAGGCCGCTAGGTGAAGCGGCGCCAGGTGTTGCGGCACCAGTCCGGTCAAGGTGACAACACGGTCGACCCCCTCTGCCGACAGGATTTTCTGCACCTCGGGGAGTTTCTGCCCGTCTCCAATCAGAAGGAAGTGCGCCTTTGTACGTTCGAGCAGATCCCGATGGCTGTGCACCAGTTCCACGATCGACCGGGCAAAGACATCCACGCCATGCCACATGCCGAACGTGCCGATGAACGTGATCACTTTCGCATCCCCGGCGATTCCGTAGCCGCGGCGCAAGGCGCTGATCTCATCAACGGAAAACCGCTCGGGGTCGAAGATTTCCGGCTCGATGCAATTGGGATAACACGCGATCCGGCGAGGCTCCACGCCACGCTCGACCAGCTCATTGCGCAACACATCGGAGATCGTGACAACCACATGGGCGTGGCGCAGACAGGCCTCTTCGGCCCTGAGCGCTAGGGCCCCGAGCTTGAGGGAAATGCCCCAATTCTTCTGCACCCACACTTCCGAGCCGTTGTACTCGATCACGAGCGGAACGCCGAACGCGCGTGCAAGCTGAACACCGACATAGTTGCCGATCGACAAACGCTGGTAAATAAAAGACGGGCGATGGGTCTTGAGAATGCGGCTGGCTTGCTGGTGGAAGCTCCGCTGGAACCGGTAGAGGTTGACTTCGCTGGGAACGCCGTAGACCGACGGCGGCGCCACCGGCTTGTAAGTTGCGGCGTCATGAATCATGACGGGCCGCTCCACGGCAAGAACCTCAACGCCGAGCCCGCGCCGCAATATGGCGTTGATGACGCCCGAAACATGGCCAACCGAACCGCCGGCCTTGATGCCGAACCAGAGATTGGTCTTGAGGTAAACCACCTCTCCGTCAGCGGCTGCGGCTTCCTGCCGGTCCCGACGCAAGATGTGCCCAAGTTCCCACCAGCACCGAACGACGGCGATCGCACCGGCACCGGATGCCAGTCCCGACTGCAGCAATGATCCCAGCGCCGCGGTGCGGCGAAGTCGCCGCCGCTGTAAGTTCGGATCGACTACCTCAAGAACCTGCGCATCACAAACGGCGGCAAGCGCGCTCAGGAGCGGAAGCAGGGCGCCGCTGTTTTCGTCTTCGAGAGGGATGAGAACGCGGTCCGCCCCAAGCGAGCGCAACTGGCGCAGCATCTCAAGCAACGGCTTGCTGCGAAGTTCGGCAATCGTCAGATAGCTGAGCGGCTCATCGAACATGCTTTCGAGCCGTTTCCGGTAGTCGCCGGAAATGGGATAGGCTACCAGGGCGACAATCATGAAGATTCTCCGGCTTGAACAGGGTGTGGTTCTTTCCCTTTGAAAGAACGTTCTTTGCGGTTCTGGCTGATGGCTGCAAGCACCATGGATACCAGCAGCACGGCGTAGGAAAGCGACAGGGCGCCGGCCGCGCCGGCGGCTTGATGGATCGGAACCAGATACCAGGCCGCCCCGACCAGCGTCGCAGATGACGCGATCCACGGCACAAAGGTTCGCCACGGCATCCCGCAGGCGGCCATATACTGCGACACGATCGTCGCTGTCCCGAGAAAGAGGCTGCCGGGCAGCATGGCGTAGACAACGGGGAGGGATGGCGTGAAATCCGGGCCGAAAGCCAGGCGAACAAACGGCTCGGCCAGCAGGGCAGCCACGAGGCATCCGGCGAATCCCAGCACTGCGACAAGCTTGGCCATGCGCAGCGTTTCGCCGTAGCGCTCGTCCTGTTGCTTGATCAGGCGGGGAAAGATTACCAGGGAAATCGATATCGGAAGGATCGCCAGCGCATCGCATATCTGAACGGCGATCGAGTAATAGCCGATTTCCGCGTTGTCTGAGGCCGCCTGGAGAATGAAGACATTGCCCCGGGCGACGCCGTATCCGATCAGCGTGATCAGGAAGGCGCGAAAGGAATAGCTCACGGACAGACGGAAAATGTCTGGCCGCGGCCGCGGATTGAAATTCTGACGTTTGAGCAGGACGAAAGCGGCGATCGCGCAGAAGACGAGGCTGGCCATGAAAGAGGCCGCCATCAGGGCCTTCGGGGAACCGTTCAGCCAGGCGGCCAGCAGCAAGGCCGGAATCACCGCCAGATTGGAGCCGATTTGCAACAGGTTGAAGGCAACGAGACGCTGCATGCCGACAAGCAGATTGCTGAACAGCATGAAAAACAGGCTAGAGGTGCCGAGCAGCACCGCTAGCAGCATCAGCAGGCTCGGAGCCCCATCCGGTCCCGTGATCATCAACACGATCAGACCGGCCACCAGGAACACGAGCATCGAAAGCCAGGCGCTGTTGGCCGCCAGTGCACCCAGATAGGCTGGTTCCCGTGCCACGAAATAGGTGTTCGACGAAGCAAAGCCGAGACTGCCGAACTGCGTCACGAGGGCCGCCACCGTCAGGGCGTAAAAATAGAGCCCCCGCCCGTCCGGCCCGAGAAGCCGGGCGGTGAGAATGGAGGTGGCGAGGCCCGCAAAAAGGATGATGACCCGCGTGAAGATGGTCAGAAACGCCTCGCTGCCGATGGCATCGAATGATTTTCGCCAGAGCGACCGTGTCATCACCTATGCTCCGGGAGCAAGCGTGAACTGGAAAGTCCGGAGTTCGCCGGTGCTGCGCCAGATCAGGCGGCTTGTCGGCAGTTCGACGCCGTAGGAAGGCGAGACGCGCGCGGGTTCGACAGCCACGTCCCAATCGCCGTCGCTCTGCCAGGTGACGGCGAAACTCTTGCCGCCGGCGTGGAGGATGACCTTGCCGGGCTCACCGATGCGGGCCTCCACGCCCACGGCGAGCAGCAGGGGGATTTCGACGGAATGCGGCACACGCGAAGCGGAGAGGAAACGGTCTTCCACGGTCAGCCGGTGTGTTGCGTGCTCCAGGCGGAAGCGCCGCTTGACGCGGATCGGTGCGGAAAGCCGCTCGTAGCCGGCATGACTGGCTTCAAGGATGTCCGCGTCTTTGCCGGGGGTCCAGTCGTGGACTTCGGGCACGGCATCGTAGATCAGATTCCACAGGATGTCGGGGCTGATGAAGCGGTTGATTTCCTCGCCGTCGATCCGGGGCGTGTTGTGGTAGGCGGTCGACCTGAAGAGGTTCCGGTCGACGGCTGACGCGGTGTAGAGATAGGCGCCGGCGTCCGTTACGAGATGCACCCCGTCGAGGACCGCCTCGAACGAGAGGCAATCATTATGGCCATGGCCACCGCGGTTTGCGAGGCCGATCGGTCCGCAGTCGATGAACACATGGTCCCGGTCATTGACCATGACATAGTTGCCGCCGTGCGGAAAGGCCGTGGAGGCGCGGGCCGGCAGCGCCCGCCCGGTGAAGGCGGCGGCAGGTTCGGGACCGAGAAGGAACAGCAGTTCTGCAACCGGACCGCCGCGATAGGCCGCGGCGAGTTGCTCCGCCCCGAGGGTGTGGGCGATGAGAGCAACGAGATAGCGATGATCGTTGATCGGCTGCACGCCGAAGGGCAGGGTGCGCGCGTCGTCGGCATCCCCCAGGAGCGGAACCGTCCCGTCGTCGCGCGCATAGCTGGCGGTGAATTCGCCCATCGCGATCACGCGCTGCCGGTAGTTGTCAGCCACCGGCAGTCCCGCAGCGAGGCGATAGACGGCCGGGAACAGGAACAGCTCGGCGACCAGGCGGTGATAGGGAACGGAGGCTTCATAGTCGACGCCGTCCGGTGTGACCTGCAGCGGCAACTCGTCCGACAGGATACGCCACCCCAGTTCCTGCCACCGGTCGGGATCCTTGCCCCGGCCGAAAAACAGGCCTGCGAAGACGAGACCCGCGGCATCGGCAGTGTAATGGTTGCCGTTTATCTCGGCCTTCTCGAGGTTCCGTTCGACGAACCGGCCATGCAGGTAGAGGCTCGACAGGAACTTTTCGCGGAACTTGCCATCCGCCCAGGCGCGGCTGTCATGCAGCGCGTGGAACATCCAGGTCCATGTCATCAGGCGAAGGGCCACGTCCATGGTGCAGGCCCAGTTGACGCTCATGGCGTAGGGGTTGGCGTCGATCCATTCCTCGATGACCGCCCGCACGCAGTCCGCATAGGCTTCATCCCGGTCGAGGAGATAGACCTGTGCCGCCGGCATCAGCCATTGCATGCGCGACAGCTCCCACGGCAGCTTCACGTCGCTGGGCTTGTCGAGATTGTTGTAGTCGATGTCCTTGTGGAAGCGCGGGGGCCAACCGATCCCCGTCTTGATGTCCGTATACCAGTCGATCGGCGTGCCAAGCTGCACGTCCACTGCGCCCAGCAGCGTGACCCGTCGTTCCAGCGCCGCGTTCGCCTTGACCCGGAGCTGGTTGGCTTCGTCCGCGGGAAGATGCGCGCGCCAGTCGACGCCTTCGGGCAGGATGAAGGGCCGGGCGGCGAGATCGCGCCAGGCCTCGTCGATCGAGGCGGACCCGATCGCCGACAACAGCTGGGCCGCGCCGAAGTCGCGGGCAAGGCGCGGAGCGGAGAAGCGCTCGACCTGCGCGGCCGCCTCATGGACAAGCCTTTGGGCAATGACGCGCGGGGGCTTTCGGCTCGCCCGCCGAACCAGGCCGACAAAGCGGGTGAAACGGCTCATCAGCGATCGATCCAGTAATCGTACCAGGAGGCCACGTTGAACAGGGTCCAGATATAGAGGCTGTTGTCTTCCCTGTTGGACTGGTGCGTTTCAATCATCCGCTCGATCTCGGCACGCTTGAAATGCCCCTGGTCCATCAGCCGCGAGCCAAGGATGACGTCGCGGGCGGACTTGCCGAAATCTCCGCGCAGCCACTCGCTCATCGGAGCGCCGAAGCCCTGCTTCTTGCGGTAGATCAGGTCGTGCGGCAGCAGATCCTCGACAGCCTTCTTGAGAAGATATTTCGGCTCGTTGCCCTTGATCTTCCAGTCCTGCGGAATGTCCATGGAGAACTCGACCAGATTGTGATCGAGGAAGGGCACGCGGGCTTCGAGCGAGCTCGCCATCGTGATCTTGTCGACCCGCATCAGCAGCAGTTCCGGAAGCCGGAGACGGAACTCGTTGTAGATCATCCGGGTGAGCGGATCGCGGCCGGGATGGGCCGCGTCGAACGGCCCGAGGAACGACTTGATGACGTTGAAGGTGTCGGTCTCTTCGTAGGACGGCGGCAGCAGACCCGTCGCGCGCATGTCGGCATCGATCGGGCTCGGGTGGAACGCATCCACGTTGACGACCTTGTGCTTCATGCTTTCCCAGAAGACGGTTGCTCCGCTCCAGAAATGCTCGCGATTGCGGGCCGCGCGATCGATGATGTCGGCATAGACCCGCAAGGAGGGACGCATCGAGGCGGCCATGCCTGCGAGGCCTGCGATGCCGTGCTGTGCGAAGCCGGGCAGCATGGTCCTGAACGGCTGCCAGTAGCGCTTGTAGAGATCGAGATAGCCCATGTAGCTGGCATAGCCGCTGAATTGCTCATCCGCTCCCTCGCCGACCTGGATCACTGTCACGCCGCTGTCCTTGGCGAGCTTGGAGACGAAGTGCAGCGGGATGCACACCCAGTCCGCGATCGGCTCGTCCTGGTGATGCACGAGCGTTTCCAGATAGCCGATCATGTCGGCTTCGTTGATCAGGATTTCGTGGTGTTCGGTTTTGTAGCGGTCGGCGATGCGCTGGGCGTGATCGAGCTCGTTGAGATGCTTGTGGTCGCTGAAGCCGATGGTGAAGGTCCGCACCGGCCCGTTGCTGTGCTTGCTCATCAGCGCGACATTGGTCGAGGAATCGACGCCGCCCGACAGGAACACGCCGACCGGCACGTCGGACATCATCCGCTTGGCAACCGCATCCTCCAGCCGGCTGCGGATGCCGGTGACGTAGAACTCTTCGAGCGCCTTGTCGCTGAGATTGCGCGTCTCGGACGGGTCGATGCCTTTGCCGGGGACCGCGTCCCAGTAGCGTCCGGAGGTGAGCTTGCCTTCTTCCACTTCGAGCCAGTGGCCGGCCGGAAGCTTCCAGATTCCCTTGAACATGGTCTGCGGCGCAGGCGAGGTCAGGAAGCTTAGATAGTGATACAGCGCCATGGGATCGATCGCCCGGCCAACGGCAGGGTGCTCGAGCAGCGACTTGATCTCGGAGGCGAACACGAAAGCTCCGTCGACCGCGGAGAAACAGAGCGGCTTCACGCCGATGCGGTCGCGCGCCAGCGACAGCTTGCGCTTCTTGTCGTCCCAGATGGCAAAGGCGAAATCGCCTTCGATGCGCTGCAGAAGGCCCTGGAAACCCCAATGGCGGAACCCGTGCAGCAACACCTCCGTATCGGAGTGGTCGGTCTTGAACTGCATTCCCGCCTGGCGCAGTTCCTGGCGCAGCAGGGCGTGATTGTAGATTTCGCCGTTGAAGGTGACCGTGAGCCCCGTGCCGTCATGCATCGGCTGGTTGGCGGTTTCGCTGAGGTCGATGATCGAAAGGCGCCTGTGGCCAAAGGCGATGCGCCCGTCCTGCGACATCCATTCGCCGCCGCCATCGGGGCCCCTGTGCACCATCACGTCGCGCATGGCGAGCAGCACATCGCGGTCAACGGGTGATGTGTTCTTGTAGTTGAAGACGCCGGTAATGCCGCACATGTCAATATCCAATGGCTGTGGCGGTCGCCCCAGCGGCGCCACCGATCGTGATGCGTTCTGCGTTACGCCTGCGCGATCTGCGCTTCGACGGACAGGGCAGCTCGGCTGACTTCGAGCTGCTCTTCAAGGGTGATGGGCCAGGCGGCGGAGGTTTTCATCGCTTCGGCCAGCGCTTCGAGCTCTTCCAGCTGTCCCTTCTGGGATGTCCCGGAGGACCAGGCGGCCTTCTTGAGCCCTGCAAACCGCACGGCCTGGTAGTCGTCGAGTTCGGCGACCTTGCCATCGGCGAACACTTCCATCCGTTCCTTGGGATGAGACTTGTCGCCGAGCGCCGTGTAGGTCAGCGAACAGACCGATCCGTCCGCGAAGCTCAGCGTAGCGGTGAAATTGTCATTGCGCCGCCACTGTTTGCCTTGCGGCTGAATCGACCGCGCCGTGACATCGGCGATGGGAGCGCCGACAAGGGAACGGAATGTATCGTAGATATGGCAGGCCTCGCCGATGTTGCGGCCGCCGCCTTCTTCCGTGTGCACCCAGTGATCGGTCGGAATATAGCCCGCATTCATGCGATAGGTCGCCATCACCGGGGTGGTTCGTTCCGACAGGCCCTTGCGGATTGCCTGCATCGCCGGCGAAAAACGGCGGTTGAAGCCGGTCATCAGCAGCGGCGCCTTGCCGGCGGGCAGGCCCTTGTAGAAACTCTCGATTGCCAGCAACTCGGCTTCCGTCAAGGCTAGCGGCTTTTCGACGAACACGCTTTTTCCCGCTTCCAGCGCCTTGAGCACCATCGGCGCATGAAGATTGTGGCGCGTGGCGATGATGATCAGGTCGGTCTCGTTGTCCGCGAGCAGCTCTTCGTAATCGGTGGTGGCGTAGTTCGCCTCGTACTGGGTGGCGATCGCCTTGGCGTTCGACCCGGTGCGGCTCATGACCGCTCGAAGCCGGTAATGCTGGCGCAGCTTGACCATGTTGGGCAGATGCATGCCCTGTGCGAAGCCCCCGGCGCCGGCGAGACCGACATTGATGATGTCCCGGCCGGCGCCGGCCGAGAGCAGGTCGACGCGGCGCGTGATCGGGGTGGCATCGTCATATTCCAGCAAGACGATGAGTTCGCTGCGGTCCTTGCTCTTGAGCGCCGAATAGGCATCGTTGGCCTTCTTGACCGCGTAGGGTTCGGCGATGAGCCCGTCGAGGTTCATGGCCCCGCTGGCGATCAGGTCCAGATAGGCCGCCATGTTGCGGTTCTCGGTCCATCGGACGAAGGCGATCGGATAGTCCTGTCCGCCCTCTTCGTAGACGGGATCGTACCGGCCCGGGCCGTAGGAGGTCGAAACCAGGAAGTCGAGTTCCTTGGCATAGAAGTCCGCGCGCTTGAGGGCGAGTCCGACATCGCCGACGAGGATGGCCCGGCCTTTCTTGCGGCATGCTTGGAAGGCCTGGGAAATGACCTCGTCGCTCGGTGTTGCAGCGGTGACGATTACGGCATCGGCGCCGTGGCCGTCAGTCAACCGCCGCACCTGCGCAACGTAATCCTGGTCCGTCGGGTCGATGGTCCGCCAGATGCCCTTTTCCCGGGCAAGGCCCAGCCGCCGCTCGTCGAGATCGATGCCGATGACGCGACAGCCATTCGCAGCCAGCATCTGCGCCGTCATCTGGCCTAGAACGCCGAGCCCCACCACCACCACCGTCTCGCCAAGCGTCGGCGCGGCGCGGCGGACGCCCTGCAGCGCAATTGCGCCCAGCGTGACCGTCGAGGCATGCTGGGTGCTGACCTCATCGGGAATGCGCACTGCCAGGTTGACCGGAACGTCGATCAGTTCGGCATGGTTGGCGATGCCGGCGCCGGCGCAGGCGACGCGGTCGCCGACCGAAAAGCCGTCAACCTGGGAGCCGATCGCGATGATGCGTCCGGCAGCGGAGTATCCTGTCGGGCTTCCGGCAGAGAGCTTGCCGCGCACGCGGTCCATGGTGCGCTTGACGCCCTGGTCGCGCATCATGTCCAGAACCCGAGCCACGTTTTCGGGCTGCTTCAGAGCACGCCGATAAAGCGGCATGCCCGACATCGAGACGCCTGCCAGCTCGGTTCCGGCGCTGATGCAGGAATACTCGACTCGCACTAGGATGTTCTTCTCTCCGACCTGCGGAGCCGGCACGTCTTCGACGATGACACCGCCGCCCTTGATCAGGACCTGTTTCATAGCCATGCCCCGCATGCATCGATGACATGCTTGCCTTCAAGCAAACTGCGGTCGACCGCCAGGAACGGCTTGTGATTGACGAGCACGAGGATGATGTCGGCGGCCTTCACCGCCTCGTCGACATCGACGAATTTCAGGTGATCATGGCCCTGCAGGGATTTGGGCATTTCATCCACATAGGGTTCGACCACCAGCAGGGTGCCGAGTTTGGCCTCGGCGAGGCGCTTGACGATGTCGAGCGATGGACTTTCGCGCAGATCGTCGATGTCGGCCTTGAAGGCCAGTCCGAGGCAGGCGATCTGCGGCTGTTTCAGGCCCTTGGCCGCCTCAACCACCTTCTCGATCACATAATGCGGCTTGTGATCATTGACTTCGCGCGCGGTGCGGATCAGTCGAGCCTGATCTGGGGCCGAGTGCACGATGAACCAGGGGTCGACGGCAATGCAGTGGCCGCCAACGCCCGGGCCGGGCCTCAGCACATTGACGCGGGGGTGATGGTTGGCAAGCCGGATCAGCTCCCACACGTCGATGCCGAAGCGGTCCGCTATCAGCGACAGCTCGTTGGCGAAGGCGATGTTGACGTCACGGAAGGAGTTTTCCACGAGCTTGCAGAGCTCGGCCGTCCGCGCATCGGTCTTCAGGCATTCCCCGGTCACAAAGATCCGGTAAAGCCCTTCCGCCATGTCCGTGGCTTTGGGGCTCAGGCCGCCGATCACGCGGTCGTTTTCCACCAGTTCCCGCATCACGTGACCCGGCAGGACCCGTTCCGGGCAATGCGCGACATGGACGTCGGCGTCATCGCCTGCCTGATGCGAGAACGTCAGATCCGGACGGATTTCCGCCATCCACTGCGCCATCTGCTCGGTCGCGCCGACCGGAGACGTCGATTCGAGGATGACGAGGTTGCCCGCCTTGAGAACGGGGGCAACCGCCTTGGAGGCCTTTTCGATATAGCTCAGATCCGGGACATGATCATCCTTGAACGGCGTCGGCACGGCCACGAGAAAGGCGTCAGCGGGCTCGGGGGTGGTCGTGGCGCTCATCTTTCCCGTGGTCACCGCGGCGTGCACCACCATGTCGAGATCGGGCTCGACGATGGTGACCTGCCCCTTGTTGAGGGCGTCGACCACCCGCTGGTTGACATCCACGCCGATGACCTGGACTCCCCGGGAAGCCAGGACCGCTGCTGTTGGAAGGCCGATATAGCCAAGCCCGATTACGCTGATCTTCTCAAACTTCATGACTTATTTTCCAAATGCTCGACGATCTTGCGGCTGGCTGTGCCATCGCCATAGGGATTGTGGGCACGGCTGAACGCCCGATAGGCTTCCGGATCGTCCAGAAGGCGCACCGTTTCGTCGACGATGGTCCGGTGATCCGTCCCGACCAGGCGAACGGTGCCGGCCTCGACCGCTTCCGGACGCTCGGTGGTATCGCGCATGACCAGAACGGGCTTGCCCAGGGAAGGGCCCTCTTCCTGGATCCCGCCCGAGTCTGTCAAGATGATGTGCGCCTTTTTCATGAGCGCGACGAACGGCAGATACTCCATCGGCTCGATCAGCCGGATCGCCGGCTGCGTGCCCAGAAGACGATTGACCGGTTCGCGGACCTGGGGATTGAGATGAACCGGGTAGACGATTTCCACGTCATCCCGGCCCGCCAGTTCGACAATCGCGTTGCAGATGCGTTCGAACCCGGAACCGAAACTCTCGCGGCGATGGCCGGTGATGAGAATGAGACGTTTCGCCGGATCAAGCTTGGGCAGCTCCTGCTCGATCTTGGCAGCCACCGCCTTGTCGCTGTCGAGATGCGAGCTCGACCACAAAAGCGCGTCAACCACGGTGTTTCCGGTGATGACGATGTCATCCGGATTGACGGCTTCGGCCAGCAGGTTCTGCTTAGCCTTCTCTGTCGGGGCGAAGTGCAGGTCGCAGATCGCCGTGGCGACCTTGCGGTTGACTTCTTCCGGCCAGGGAGAATAGCGGTTGCCCGTCCTGAGCCCGGCTTCGACGTGACCGACCGGAATGCGCTCGTAGTAGGCCGCCAGCGACACGGCGAGCGTCGTGGTGGTGTCGCCATGCACCAGCACCCGGTCGGGCCTTACCTCACGCAGAACCCCGCGCATGCCCGTGAGCACCTTTTGGGTGACATCGAAAAGGTCCTGGCCAGGCTGCATGATATCGAGGTCGAAATCGGGGCGAATGCCGAAAACGCTGTTTACTTGGTCGAGCATGGTGCGATGCTGTGCAGTGATGCACACTATGCTTTCAAGAACAGAGGATTTTTCAAGCTCCTTTACCACGGGAGCCATCTTGATAGCCTCGGGCCTCGTTCCAAACACCGACAATATTTTGAAAGTCAATTTATCGTCCTAACGCCAACCATCCTTAGACCCGGTGGCTATAGTGGGTTGGTAATGTGCCGTCAATTATGAAGCGGTGGAACGCGCCGATTTACTTCCCATTTTGTGGCCGTGAACACCACGATCTGGAGACCTCCGGAAACGTGTTCGTTTGACGCTATTTTCACGAGGATTAGCGTCTTACAGCCTTTTCTCGCCATCGTGAAGCGGGTTTTCGTTGCATCGCCTTCGCACTGTTCTTGGCGTCAGCGAGAGCGGGTACTTTGCCTGGAAGGGCCGCCCCGTCAGTTGTCGACAGAATGAGGATATCATCCCGCTGGCGCACATACGTTCGCACTTCGCCACGTCGAATGAAATCCATGGTGCTCCCCGCATGCATGTCGAGCTCAAGGAAGACGGACTTGATGTCGGGCGGCATCGTGTGGCCAGGCTGTTGGGTGATAATGGCCTGAAGGCCCTGAAAAAGCGGCGCTATAGGTAAACGACCGACAGCCAACACGGTGGTCCAGTCGCTGCCAATCTTCTCGACCAGGGTTTTGCCTGCGACGGCCCAGATAGGAAGCGGGGCGCCGACATCAGCTAAATCTGGACGTGCGCGGACTGGCTCTATTTGGCAATCGTGCTCGATCTGTATTCCCGGCACATCGTCGGCTGGGCAACAAGTGACCGGTTGAAGAAGGATTTGGCCCTCACTGCGTTGCGTCGTGCTATTGCCCTTCGCGTGTCCGCTGCCTGGCTTGATCCAACATATGGATCGCGGAAGGCAATATTGCTCGCATGAGTACCAGAGACTTTTAAAGACGCACGGCATCCTCCCGTCGATGAGCGGTAAGGGCAATTGCTACGACAACGCAATGGTCGAGACAGCGTCCAAGACAATCAAGAACAAGTTGATCTGACGGACCAGCTTCCAGACACGCACCGCCGCAGAATTAGCCCTTGGCCAATACATCGACGGCTTCTACAATCCGCGTCGGCGACATTCCGCCTTGGGATACAAATCGCCGGTATCATTTGAGGTCAAAATGACCATAACAGAGTGGAAGTCTCTCTATTAAGTACGGGCAAGTCCAGAACGCCGTGAACCGGGCTTGAGCATCGAGGTTACTCACAACGACGCGCCTGCGGGCTCGTAGGCGTCGACCCGCGCATCTATCTTTGTCGATCGACGCGACCGGACGACGTGGAGCAGGTCACCACGAACCCGGCCTAAGGAACTGACGTCCCAACGCCCGCAACTCGGCACTTCCTGATCCATTTCAGTATGATAGAAGGTTTTCCGATTGAACCCCGAAATTCTGAAACTTGACCTCGATCCACCATCAATCCATACAATCTGCAAGACGACGGGTTCGCCGGAAATCCGGAACTGCTAACAAACAATTCCGTCCAGCAATAGGTCGGGAAGCTGATCTTCATCAAGGGTATATGAACTATGCAGTACCTTCAGCCGTCCACATTTTCGGCAAAGAGGATCCTTCTTATGCGGCGGCGCCTGGATGGGCTAGTTTTCTTCCTGGCTGCGTTCCTGCTTCCTCTTCCCACCGAGGCGAGCGCCATCCTGCTTGCCGTTTTCTTATGCATGGGTGTGTTTCTGCTGGTTTTCAGACCAAGGAGGGCGCTGTCTCACCTCGACAAGAAGTTTTTGTTGGCCACCGTGATGTTTTCCGCTTCGTCCGTGGCAATTAACCTGGCCAACGGAAGTCTTCCCGAAGATTTTCGCTGGAGCTCTTACCCGCTGTATTATTTGTTCGTCATCCCCATAGTTATCGGTGCGGTGCTGGTGCGCGATCCGTTGCGGCAGTTCGTTCTCGGCACCCGCGCCGCTCTTTTGGTTCTTGCTGTCTGGGGACTGGCGGAAGTCGCGGCGGGGTCATTGCGCCCGGGCTTTGGAGCAAATCCGGCCAATGCCGCGTTTTCGATTACCTTCCTCGCCGTTGTCTCGCGCTTGAATGTGGGTTCCGCGCCGACGCTGCTCTCCAATCGTCATGTCTTTTTCTATCTGGGCCTGATTGCAGTCCTCATAACCCAGACACGTGCTCTCCTCCCGGTGTTCGCGGCTGGACTGGTCATCGACATACTCGGGTTGTTGCGAAACAAGGTCTCAGGCCGGATGCCCGGCAATCGCCGGAGCATTGGGATCGCGGCAGTTGCCTTGGCGTCGTGCCTGGCGATCACTTCGATCATCTATCCAATCTACGCAGACCGTATTGGGTCCACTTTCGGTGAGATCCGGCACGCGGTCCAGAATTCGGATTCCACCGCCACAAACGGCCTGTCGATCCGGTTTGCCCAATGGAGAGCAGCGGTCAGCTTGATTGCCGACAATCCGTTGCTCGGCCGCGGCGGCGCCGGGATCTCGGAGGAGATCGTCAGGCATAAGCCGGAGGGATTCAGCGGGGACTTGACGCAGTTCACGTTCGTCCACAATTTCATTCTCGATGAGACCATTCAGCGCGGTCTGTTAGGACTTGCAATCCTTGCAGGATATTTCGGGTTCTGCTTGTTTCGGATCTATCGATACGGCGACGCGAGCATGAAAGAAAATGTTCTGCTTGTCATTGTCCTGACGTTCAGCTTCGGGTTGTTGCATTACCTTCTCGTGAAAGACCGCCACGTCATACTCTATGCGCTGTATTTTTTGCTGCTTACCACGGCAAATAACGGATGGCGGGCTCCCTACAATCCAAAGATGACTGGCTGAGGAGCATTGCAATCCGTGGTTTTCTGGCCCCACGTTGTCCTGTCAACGCTGATCTGTGATCGGCTTTCCATGGATGAGCGAAGGGAGTTTCTCTATGGAGACCACACTGGAGGTACTCACGACCGGGAGGACCGGGCGCGAGAGATGTCGCGATTGGCCTGATGAGATCAATGCCGACGCCGATTTGATCCGCGAGATGATCGGTATTGCTGCCGAGAAGCTGATGGCGCTGGATGCCGGGACGAAGATCTGAACGATCAGAACCAGCGACTGCAATCGGTCCCCGGTGTCGGGCCGCAAACTGCCTGTCATCTAATGGCTTCGATGCCGGAACTTGGGCAAGTCAACCGGCGACAGATTGTTAGTCTCGTCGGCTTAGCACCTCACGCCAGGGAGTCGGGGCTCTACAAGGGCAAGCGGGCAATCCATGGAGGCCGACCACGTGTCCGCCGCGCGATGTATATGGTAGCGCTCGTCGCCATTTGGTGGGATTCACATTGGAAAGCAATGGCCAAATGCGCGACGATGGAAAGGCTGCAAAAACAGCCATCATCGCGGTTGCTCGACGATTTCTGGTCCGTATCAATGCAATGATGAAGACCGGTACCAGCTACCAAACCTAAAGACAGTTGCTCAGGTTACAACATATGAAGCAGTCCAACTTTTTATCCGCATCCCCAAGCGATCAAGGATTCCGCGCCGATCGACATCCGATTTTGTGGCCGTGAACACCAGAATCTTCAAACACGAAATGTCGTCTGGGTAGAGCGGCAACCATTCCATTATTTGGAACCTGCCAAACAAAAAACTGTTCATATATTATTTTTTCCTAATATATATCATTGTGAAGAACCTCTTCAATACGCAATCCAATCAGCCTCTCGCGCGCGTGAGGTTCAGAATGTTCAATTTGTACAAATTGCGCGGGGTGAAATAGCCCGCGCTGATCAAACCTTGGAGGAGGTCATCTAATTCAGCGCCCCTTTGGAAAAACTCACAACTCCAAAACATGTTGAATTGTTTCGCAGAGAGCATTTGGTCGATTCGGTATGCGTAATCTCGACCAATTGGCTGGAATGACAGTTCGCGCCGCCCAGCGGTTTCCTCGATTGCCTTTTTCCGCAGTCCTGCTAAATCGCGACCTATGACAAACACCCCACTTTCCCATATTCGCAATTTTTCGATCGTCGCCCATATCGACCACGGCAAGTCCACGCTAGCGGACCGGCTGATCCAGACTTGCGGAGGTCTCGCCGATCGCGAGATGAGCCAGCAGGTTCTCGATTCCATGGACATCGAGAAAGAGCGGGGCATCACCATCAAGGCCCAGACGGTGCGGCTGCACTATACCGCCAAGGATGGCGAGAACTATGTGCTCAACCTAATCGACACGCCGGGCCATGTCGACTTCGCCTACGAGGTGTCGCGGTCGCTGAGAGCCTGCGAAGGCTCGCTTCTGGTGGTTGACGCCTCCCAAGGCGTGGAGGCGCAGACGCTGGCCAATGTCTATGCCGCGCTTGATGCCGATCACGAGATCGTGCCGGTCTTGAACAAGATCGACCTGCCGGCGGCCGAACCCGACCGGATCAAGGAACAGATCGAGGAAGTCATCGGTCTTGACGCCTCCGATGCAGTGATGATTTCCGCCAAAACCGGCCTTGGCATTCCCGACGTGCTGGAAGCCATCGTCACGCGCCTGCCTGCGCCCAAGGGCGGCACCGTCAAGGATCCGCTCAAGGCGATGCTGGTCGACAGCTGGTATGACACCTATCTCGGCGTGATCGTGCTGGTGCGCGTGATCGACGGCGAAATGAAAAAGGGCCAGCAGATCCGGCTGATGGGCACCGACGCCCGCTACACGGTCGAGCGGATCGGCGTAATCACGCCGAAGCTGGTGGCGACCGACTCGCTCGGTCCGGGCGAAATCGGCTTCATCACCGCCTCGATCAAGGAAGTGGCCGACACCCGCGTCGGCGACACGATCACCGAAGAGCGCAGGCCGACGGCGCAGGCGCTGCCCGGCTTCAAGCCGGCGCAGCCGGTGGTGTTCTGCGGACTGTTTCCGGTCGATGCGGCGGATTTCGAGGATCTGCGCGCCGCCATGGGTAAGCTGAGACTCAATGACGCCTCTTTCTCGTTTGAAATGGAAACCTCGGCAGCGCTGGGTTTCGGCTTCCGCTGCGGCTTCCTCGGGCTCTTGCACCTGGAAATCATCCAGGAGCGGCTGGAGCGCGAATTCAATCTCGACCTGATCGCCACGGCGCCGTCGGTGGTCTACCGGATGAACATGACCAATGGCGACGTGATCGAGCTGCACAACCCGGCCGACATGCCGGACGTGGTCCGTATCAAGTCGATCGAAGAGCCATGGATCAAGGCGACCATCCTGACACCGGACGAGTATCTCGGCGCGATTCTGAAACTCTGCCAGGACCGCCGCGGCATCCAGACCGACCTCTCCTATGTCGGCAAGCGGGCGATGGTGACCTATTCACTGCCGCTCAACGAGGTCGTGTTCGATTTTTATGACCGGTTGAAGTCGATCTCCAAGGGCTATGCCAGCTTCGACTACCAGATTACCGGCTACGAGGAAGGCGACCTGGTCAGGATGTCGATCCTGGTCAATGACGAGCCGGTCGACGCGCTGTCGATGCTGGTGCACCGCTCGGCTGCGGAAAAGCGCGGCCGCGCGATGTGCGAGAAGCTCAAGGAGCTGATCCCGCGGCACATGTTCAAGATCCCGATCCAGGCGGCCATCGGCGGCAAGGTGGTGGCGCGCGAGACAATTTCGGCGATGCGCAAGGACGTGACCGCCAAGTGCTACGGCGGCGACGCCACCCGCAAGCGCAAGCTTCTCGACAAGCAGAAGGCCGGCAAGAAACGGATGCGCCAGTTCGGCAAGGTCGACATCCCGCAGGAAGCCTTCATCGAGGCCCTGAAGATCGGCGACTGAGGCCTTGCAGCTTCGCTCGGCCTGACCGGCAGACATTACCCCGCACGCCCTCATGCCATGCCGCATGGCCGGCGCTTTTCCGCCCGGTCAATTCGGCAGCGGCAGCGCCGTGCGGCGGCTCATGTGCCATTGCCAGAGAATGTGGCCCACCAGTGCAGCAAACACCATGCCGCCCCCCAGAAGCGTTCTGGGGGCAGGTACCTCGGCGTGGATCAGCCAGACCCAGACCGGCCCGAACACCGGCTCCATGGTGGAAATCAGCGCCGCCAGCGCCGAGGGGATCAGCCGCGCGCCGGTGGCGAACATCGCCATGCCGAGCCCGAGGTTGAAGGCGCCGAACAGGAACAGCAGGCCATAGTCGCGGGCACTGACGATCAGTCCCGATGACAGCGCCACGCCAACGACAGTGCCGATGATCACTCCGAGGCAGACCGCCGGCGTCATCCGGACACCGGAGAAGCGCCGGGTGATGACCGTGGCCGCGGCAAACACTACCGCGATCACCAGCGCCAGCCCATCGCCGATGAAGGAGACATTGGCGGCGAAGGAATCGGACACCATGACGCTGATGCCGGCAATCACCGCCAGGATCGCCGCCCAGGTGACGCGGTCGACCGCTTCGCGCAGGAAGACAACACCGAGCAGGGCGGCAATCAGCGGCACACCGGCCTGCATCAGCAGGATGTTGGCGACGCTGGTGTAGCCGAGCGCCACCACGAAGGAGATGGAGGCGGTGGCAAAGCACAGGCCCACGCCGATGCCGGCCACGCCCATGGTGCGAAACAGCTTGACCGTGCCTGCCGGCCCATCGCGCCAGAGCATGAAACCAATGAGGAACAGGGCTGCGAAGAACGAGCGCCAGGCGATGATCGTCCAGGGATCACCGACATCGAGGCCGCGGGCGATGGCGCCGCCGAAACTCCAGACCAGCGCCGCGCCGAAAACCAGCAGCACGCCATTCCTGGCGTCCGCGGCGCCTGGCGGCGGGGACGTGGTTGTTGCGGCGGGGACGGCGGTT
>Ga0180009_10000520_pt1 | contig 52885 bp, 50 predicted proteins | sample OS_PC_MetaG_FD_123537 | JGI IMG/M metagenome (GOLD analysis project Ga0180009, IMG submission 123537) | Groundwater microbial communities from the Aspo Hard Rock Laboratory (HRL) deep subsurface site, Sweden - OS_PC_MetaG | ecosystem: Environmental > Aquatic > Deep subsurface > Groundwater... | reverse complement strand
CATACTTATCAAATTCAAAATCTATTATTTAGCTGTTTAGAATCTTCTCGTAATAAGCTTCATACTGCGGAACAATTAAACTTTTATCGAATACATTTACCGCTCTGTCGCGTGAATTTTTAGAAAATATATTATACTTCCTTTCATTCTTCAACAAATCAATTGTATATTTTGCCATTCTTTCGGCATCGGCAAATTCTGCGATGTATCCCGTTTCATTATGCAGAATTAATTCCGGAAGACCTCCAATGCTGGAACTTACAACCGGTAGTCCGCACGCCATAGCTTCAAGCGCAGATAATCCGAAACTTTCCGATTGCGAAGGCATTAAGAAAATATCCGCCGCATTTAAAATCTCAGAAATACTATCCTGTTTACCGAGGAAATATACATCTTCGTGCAAACCTAATTCTCTTGCTAACCTTTCGGTTTCTGATCTGTCGGGACCGTCGCCTACTAAAATTAATTTTGCGGGAATTTGTTTCTTCACAATTTCCAAAATTTTTATTGTATCGGGAACGCGTTTAACAGGCCGGAAATTTGATGTGTGGATTAATACCTTTTCACCGTTCGGGGCGAAACGTTTTCTGTATTGACAATCCTGCTTAGGTTTAAATTCTTCATTATCAATAAAGTTGTGAATAACTTCTATATCTTTATTTATATGATAATTCGTTAAAGTTTTTTCTTTCAGAAATCTGGAAACGGCTGTAACCCCGTCGCTTTCTTCAATACTGAATTTTACAAGCGGAAGGAATGACGGTTCTAACCCTACAAGCGTAATGTCCGTTCCGTGAAGCGTTGTGATTATTTTTATGTCCGCATTATTCTTTTTTAAAATTTGTTTAGCCAGATAAGCGCTTGTTGCATGAGGAATGGCGTAATGAACATGCATTAAATCAAGTTTCTCATATTCTATAACTTCCATCATTTTGCTTGTAAGCGATAAAGCGTACAATGAATGTTCGAACAACGGATAATTACTCATTTCAACTTCGTGAAAATAAACATTCTCTACGAAGTGTTTAAGCCGGTGCGGAAAAGCGTAACTTATAAAATGTACATCGTGACCTTTTGAGGCAAGAGCTATTCCCAGCTCGGTTGCAACAACGCCGCTTCCGCCGTATGTTGGATAACAGGTAATTCCTATTTTCATTTTGTTTGCCGATCCCCCTAATTCAATTCTTTTCGGTGAATAAACTTATTATTATTTTAATACTTAAATGTAGTTATTTTTTTGCAGAATCGAGAATCAATAAATTAAATATAAATTTTATGCGAATTCTAATTGTCGGCCATTCGGTTGTCGATAACATAAATAATAATATAAAACCCGGCGGTATATTTTATTCTGTTTTAGGGCTGTCTAATTTCTCAGGCAAAGATGCTGAAATTTCACTTATAACTTCTGTAAGCAAGGATACATATTCTCTTTTTGAAAGCGTTTATACAAAAATTAATCAACAATATTTTCAATTTGTAAGTTCAATTCCGAACGTGTATCTGAAATTATATGATAATTGTGAAAGAGAAGAGTGTTATTCAAATCTGACCGAAAAGTTAAAAATAAATCATGATATAAATTTTAATGATTTCGACGGAATATTAATAAATATGATAACCGGATTTGATTTAGAACTTGAGGATTTAAAACTTATTAGGGCCAATTACGGCGGACCTATATTTTTTGATGTGCATACATTTTCAAGAGGATTGGATAAAAATAATAAACGGTTTTTTAGAAAAATTCCTGATGTAAAAGAATGGCTTTCAAAAATCGATTTACTACAGGTAAATGAATATGAAATTTTCACTTTGTCGAATAATAAAAATATTAATTATATCATAAAAGAAGTATTTGACTACGGAATTAAATATTTAATAATAACCAAAGGCGCAAAAGGGGCATCAATTTATTACAAAGAAAATTCGATAATTAAATCAAAAAGCGTAGAAGCAGTTGAAGTTAATTCGAAGAATAGTGTGGGATGCGGTGATATTTTTGGGGCGGTGTTTTTTTATTCATATATTAAGTCCGGTAATATAAATTCTGTTTTAAAAACGGCAAACGCGGCTGCCGGTGTTAGTACAAAATATAATTCATTTAACGAATATAAAAATCTAAAAGAAGATGCAGACAGATTCATTAATTAAAAAAAGAATATTGATAATAGGCTCTAACGGAATGCTAGGTCAGCGTTTAACTGAGTTTTATTCTTCAAAAAACAAAGTTGAATTAATGACGGCTTCGGCAGAAGATGATTCTTTTTTTCCTGAAATTAATTATGAAAAAATAAACCTAACCGATAAAAAGCAGGTGAAAAAATTAATAAGCAATTTTTACCCTGATGTTATTATTAATGCCGCCGCTTATACGAATGTTGATAAATCGGAAATTGAAAAAGAACTAGCATGGGGAATTAATGTTTACGGTGTTGAATACATTGCCAAATACGCAAGTTCAATTGACGCAAAAGTTATTCATATTTCTACCGATTATATTTTTGACGGTAAATCCGGACCCTACGAAGAAAATCACAGGCCTAATCCAATTGGTTATTACGGGCGTTCGAAACTTGCCGGAGAAAACGTTTTAAAGTGCAGTAACTGTAATTATGTAATTTTAAGAACAAATGTGCTGTACGGACCTGCGAAATTCGGACGACCTGATTTTGTAAAATGGGTTGTTAACTCATTAAATGAAAAACAGAATATTAAAATTGTCGCCGATCAAATTAATAACCCTACATATATTGATGACCTGGTTCAGGCGGTAAGCAAGGTTGGTGAGTATAATAAAACAGGGATTTATAATATTGGCGGACCAGAATTTTTATCGCGTTATGATTTTACACTCCGAATAGCTGATTTTTTTGAACTCGATAAAAATTTAATAAGTCGTATTACTACAGCCGAATTAAATCAGACGGCAAAACGGCCGTTAAATTCAGGTTTGATTATTCTAAAAGCGGAAAGTGAAATGGGATATAAGCCTCATTCAATTGAAGATACTTTTTTATTAATGAAGAAAGAACTTAAGCTCTAAATCCAATATGATTAATAAATATGATGCTTTTATTTTTGACCTTGACGGTACGATTTATCGGGGTACGAAATTAATTCCAGGTGCAAAAGAAACCGTAAATCAGTTAAAAAATCTGGGAAAGAAATTAATTTTTATTTCAAATAAAACCACCGGCACCGTTGAACAGTATTTTAATTTTCTTATTGCTCATGAATTAAGTATTAATATTTGTGAAATTGTAAACGCAACAACAGTACTTATAAAATTTTTATCTGAGTATTCTCCCGATAGTAATTTTTTCGCAATAGGCGAAGAAGTATTTATTAATGAATTGCAGGAAGCGGGATTCTCTTTTACAAACAATCCTGAAGAAATAGAAATTGTTATTGTCACACTTGATAGAACACTGAACTATGATAAACTTGAAATTGCGGCAAAAGCACTTGAATTAGGAGCAAGGTTTTTTGCAGCAAACATTGATAATACATGTCCTGTTGATAACGGAGAAATACTTGATGCCGGATCAACAATCTCCGCTCTTGAAAAAAGAACGCATAAAAAATTAGAACAGCATTTCGGAAAACCTTCAAAGTATATGATGGACACCATAAACGAAAAACTTCAAATTCCTCTGAACAAATGTTTAATTATTGGAGACAGGCTTGAAACAGACATCGCAATGGGGAATAAATTCGGTATCGATACCGCTCTTGTTGCAACCGGAGTAAAACATTTTCCAAATGAAAATTCTAATATAATTCCAACCTACAGAATCAATTCAGTTTCTGATCTTATTAAATAATTTTATAATTAAAAATATTTGTTGTCATTCTTAAAACAATTGTTTAATTTTGTTATGAGCATATGCTCATAACAAAATTATGCCGAGACCAAAAAAAAATAGAAGAATAAACTGCGACCCGGTTTCTTATTATTTTAAGCCGCGAGGTATTCCAATGAGCGAGCTCGAAGAATGTATTCTTGAAAAAGACGAGCTGGAGGCAATAAAACTTGCCGATTATGATAATTTATCTCACGAAAACGGCGCTGAAAAAATGAAAATTTCAAGGGCTACTTTCGGCAGAATTCTAAAATCTGCCCGAAATAAAATTGCCGGGTCAATATTAAAAGGGAAGGCAATAAAAATTTCATAATAACATTAATGAGGTATTAAATGAAAATCGCAATTGCAACAGATGATTTTTTGACTGTTACCGGCCACGTTGGACGTTGCGCCGGTTTCATAGTATATAATATTGAGAAGGGTGAAATTATTAATGAAGAAAAAAGAGAGAATAATTTTACAAACCACGGTAAAGGTAATTCACACGATCATTCGCATTCTCACGATCATGAACATGGGAAAAATGGACATGCAAGATTAGCCGAAGGGTTAAACGACTGCAGTCATTTGATTTGCCACGGAGCAGGATGGCGGCTTGTAGAAGATTTGAAATCGGAAAATATAAATCTTGTTTTAACTAAGGAACTCGATGCTAAAACCGCTGCTATTAATCTGGAAAACGGTACACTTATTATCGACGATAGTCTTACCTGCCACTCACACTAAATTTGGAAAACGGGGCTGAAAAATTTCGGTCCCGTTTTTATTTATTTAAAATTCTGCAATATTTTTCTCTTTGCCGCGTCTATATATCCGAAGTTGATTGTTTTTGCCTTTACAAGTTGTTACTTTTGAACACTTAATTCCTAAGACTTTTATATGAATGAAAAAATAAGATTTTTAGCCGCGATAATGTTTACCGATATTGTCGGTTACACTGCTCTTATGCAGCATGATGAAACATTAGCTAAAGATATTAGAGATAAGCACAGAAAAGTTCTTGAGGAAACAATCCTTAAGTATAAAGGGAATATTATTCAGTATTACGGCGACGGCACTTTAAGTATGTTCGGCAGCGCCGTTGAAGCAGTAAATTGCGCCGTAGAAATTCAGAAAGAATTTCAGCTAAAACCCGTAATACCTTTAAGGATAGGTATTCATGTAGGCGATATTGTTTATGAGGATGACGGAGCATACGGCGACGGCGTAAATGTTGCATCCCGAATTCAGTCAATGGCCGTAGCCGGATCAATACTAGTTTCTGATAAAGTTAATGATGAATTAGTGAATCATCCAGAAATTAAAACTTTATCTTTCGGAAGATTCGAATTAAAAAATGTTAAACGGCCTGTTGAAATTATTGCAATATCAAATACGGGACTTAAAATTCCTTCATCTGAAGAACTTTCAGTTAAAGCTGGCAGGGTATTAAAAAGTATTGCCGTACTGCCTTTTGTAAATATGAGCAATGATCCGGAAAACGAATATTTCAGCGACGGCATCACTGAAGAAATACTTAATGCGCTTACTAAGGTTGAAGGCTTACAAGTTACTTCCCGCACTTCTTCTTTTGCTTTTAAAGGGAAGAATGAAGACATACGCTCTATCGGGAAACAGTTAAACGTAACAACAGTGCTCGAAGGAAGCGTTAGAAAAGCCGGAAGCAAGGTCAGAATTACCTCGCAGCTAATTAATACAATGGATGGTTTTCATATCTGGTCTGAAACTTACGACAGAAACCTCGAAGATATTTTTCAAGTGCAGGATGAAATATCCAATAAAATTGCTTCCACTTTAAAACAAAAATTAACCGGGAAAAATTCAAACGAACCTCTTGTAAAGTCGCCCACTTCAAATATAGAAGCTTATAATCTTTTTTTGAAAGGACTTTTTCATTGGTATAAATGGACTCCCGCAAGTATTAAAAAAGCGATGGACTATTACAAAAAAGCTATTCAGCTTGAACCTGAATTTGCAATGGCATATTCCAGACTTTGCGGATGTTATATATTTTTAGGGGCAACCGGATATATGAATACTGAAATAGCCTATCCGGTAGCGAAGGAATACGCCGAAAAAGCTTTAGCGATAGATGACAATATTCCCGAAACTTATTCTGCTTTAGGATTCGTAAAATTATTTTTTGACTGGAATTTTCCGGAAGCGGAAAAATTGTTTATTAAGTCAATTAATCTAAATTCGGGCCAGGCAGAACTTTATAATAATTATGCGTTGTTCTTAAGAATTCAGGGAAGAATGTATGAATCACTGGAACAGATTGAAATTGCTCACAATCTGGATCCTCTTTCAATAAATATTTTAAGCTCACTCGGCGAAGTATTGCTTAATGTTAAAGAATTTCAAAAATCGCTTGAAATTTTTGAACGTGTGCTGGAGATGAATCCCGATTACAGACCGGCTATTTACGGACTAGGTTGGGCTAACTGGCATCTCGGTAATAAAGAAAAAGCAGTTGAAATATTTGAAAAAATTCCCGTTTTAATAGGAGATAATACAAAAGGAATAACACCTTTAGGTTATATTTACGGTAGAATGGGCAGAATTAAAGACGCAGAAGAATGTATTTCTCTTCTCGAAAAAAGAGAAAAAAATGACAGTGAAGTTTCGCTTGAAATCGACTTCGCGGTAATTTATGCCGGACTTGGTAAAATGGAGAAGGTGTTTGAGTATTTAAATAAAGCATACAATAAAAAGTTCGGTTCGCTGTTATTTATAAAATCATTTCAATGGAATTATATTCAAGAAGATCCGCGTTACAAAGAATTATTAGGAAAAATTGGACTGCCGGTTTAATTTTCTTAAATTAAACTGCTTTTCAAACCAGATAAAAAATCAAAAGAATTATGGAAATTATTTTATTAAATGATATTGTAATAATATTCGGATTATCATTAGCGGTAATTTTCCTATTTAATAAAATTAAACTGCCTCCGATAATTGGATTTTTATTTACCGGCATTATCGCCGGTCCATTCGGTCTTAAACTTGTACAATCAGTTCATGAAGTCGAAATCCTATCCGAAGTCGGAATTCTACTTCTGCTTTTTACAATTGGGATTGAATTTTCATTTAATGAAATTTTAAAGATAAAAAAGACAGTTTTATTGGGCGGTTCGTTTCAAGTTTTTATTACAATAATTTCGGTTTTTTTTATTGCCGTTCTTTCAGGGTTTCCAAATAGCGAATCGGTTTTTATTGGGTTCTTAATTGCTCTCAGCAGTACGGCAATCGTCTTAAAACTTTATAATGAAAAAGGTGAAATAGATTCTCCTCATGGAAGGACCGCACTTGCAATATTAATATTTCAGGATATTATTGTTGTCCCGATGATGCTGATTACCCCATTGCTCAGCGGCGGACAGGCGGATATAATTTCCGAGATAATTAACCTAAGTTTAAAAAGTATTGGCGTTATAGTTTTTGTAATAATCAGTACAAAATATATTGTGCCGTTTTTATTATTTCATGTGGCAAAATTAAGAAGCCGCGAGTTATTTCTTATATCAATAATTGTAATTTGTTTCGGTATCGTCTGGATAACTTCTAGTATTGGTCTTTCCTTAGCGCTTGGTGCTTTTTTAGCCGGACTTATAATTTCTGAATCGGAATACAGTCACCAGGCTTTAAGCAATATCATGCCTTTCAGAGATGTATTTACAAGCCTTTTCTTTGTATCGATCGGTATGTTGCTTAATTATAGTTTTATGTTTGAAAATTTTAGATTAATAATTCTTATTACAATTATTATTATCCTTCTTAAATCTGCAATTACAAGCTCAATAACTATGTCTCTTGGATTTCCTTTAAGAACTGCCGTAATTGCGGGAATTAGTTTAAGTCAGGTCGGGGAATTTTCATTTATACTGGCTAAAACCGGCAGCGGTTTAAATTTAATTTCTGCGGATTTTTATCAAATGTTTTTATCAGTATCAATTTTAACAATGGCCGCCACTCCTTTTTTAATAAAGTATTCTCCAAAATTTGCCGATCAGCTATTAAAACTTCCTCTTCCTCAAAAAATAAAATCAGGAATGGATAAAAGACTTTCGTCTGAAAAAATAAAATTAAAGGATCATTTGATAATAGTAGGATTTGGAATTAATGGTAGAAATTTAGCAATGGCTGCCGGAGTTTCGAATATTCCTTATACAATTCTGGAGATGAATCCCGATACAGTTAAAGAAGCAAAAAAGAATAATGAACCGATTCATTTTGGCGATGCAAGCAGCGAAGAACTGCTCAATAATATAAACGTTGCCGAAGCAAAAATTGCAGTCGTCGCAATTAACGACCAGGTTGCTACACGTAAAATTACCCAATCGATAAAAATGCTAAACAAAAATATATATCTGATTGTAAGAACCCGTTACGTTAACGAGCTAAATGAATTGTATAATTTAGGTGCCGATGAAGTAATTCCCGAAGAATTTGAAACATCTATAGAAATATTTTCGCGCGTTTTAAATAAATACTTGGTTCCGCAAAGTGATATTCAAAATTTTATTGAAACTATTAGATTAAAAGACTATTCAATATTCAGAAATTTATCAAAGGGTAACGGTTTATTAAATGATGTGAAATTAAATTTTCCCGATGTTGAAATTACATCAATAATTATAAATAATAATTCTCCGCTTGCAGGTAAAACTTTAAGCGAATTAGATTTTAGAAATAATTTTAATGCAACGGTTTTGGGTGTGATCTGCAATACAGGATTTATTTCAAATCCTTCCGGAAATTTTACTTTAAGTGCTAATGATACGTTATATCTTTTTACAACTCGTGAAAATATCGCTAAAGTAAAAGAAATTGCCGGTTTAAATACTTCTTTTAATAGTTCTGTTTTATAAAGAAAAGTTTCTGATTTATGCAACCTTGAGGTATAGTAGCGAGTCTAAAACGACAAATACGGATAGATTGGGGTGCAAAATGAAAACTAATAAAATAAAATTCCTACTTGTTATTTCTGCAATAATATCAATTTTTTTCTTATCCTCAGTTGTTTACAGCCAGACACAAAATGAAATTTTAGTAGGAAAGGTATTTGTAGGCGAAGTGGATTATAAAGGTTTTTCTTTAAATAGTAATTCAAAAATATTAATTGAAGGGAAAGCTGCTAGATATAAAGACTGGAATGAGAATTCAGATTTTTACGGATGGATACTTAATAGTAAAACACGTAAGGTAGTCTGGAATTTGTTCGAGGATTATGAAAAGGCGGAAGATGAAAACGGTGTTTTTTCTGTCCGGACTGAAATAAACCTTCCTGCAGGAAATTATGAAGTATATTATACCGGAAATATGCGCGACGGTGATTCATACTTTTCGCTCGGCGGATTTTTAGATAATATATTCAAATCAAAAAAATCAAGTTACAAATCCCGCGATAGAGAAAAATTATATATAAAAGTATCAGGTCCCGAAGGCGTATTTAAATCAAACAACGGCGAGGTTGAAGTAGATAAAATACGTGACCAGGCTGTTGTATCGATTATAAGAGTAGGTGATGATGAAATAATTGATAAAGGATTCTCGTTAAAAGCATCTACCAAGTTAAGAATTTACGCATTGGGAGAGGGCAGGAAAAGAGAAATTTATGATTACGCTTGGATATATAACGCAAGGACAAGAGAAAAAGTTTGGGAAATGGATAATTGGGATGCACAATATGCTGGCGGAGGCAGAAAGAACCTGCTTTTTGATGAAGAGATAGAATTGCCGGCCGGAAGCTACGTTGTTAATTTTGTGAGCGACGATTCTCATTCATATTACGATTGGAATGTTTACCCTCCCAATGATCCTCAGTTTTATGGAATTACAGTATTCGCGGTGTCAAACGCCGATAAAGCAAATGTTATTCCTTTTAAGGCAGTTGAAGCAATTAAACCTGTTGTTGAACTTACAAATGTTAGGGACGATGAATTTGTATCTCAGGGACTATCAGTTAAAAAAGACATGAAACTTAGAGTCTATTGTCTTGGCGAGGGAACAGGATATGAAATGGCGGATTACGGATGGATTGTTAACGCTAAAACACGCAAGCCTTTTTGGGAAATGAGACAATCAAAAACAGATCATGCAGGCGGAGCAAATAAAAATAGAGTTGCTGATGAGGTATTAGATTTCCCCGCGGGTGATTATATAATTTATTATACCACCGACGATTCTCATGCTTACAATGACTGGAATTCAACTCCTCCCTATGAAAGAAACAGGTGGGGCATAACAATTTATACTTTAAACGAAGAGGATAAAAAATATCTTGAATCCTTCGATGAAAAAAAATATATGGAGAAAAATGTTATTGCCGAAATTACAAGGGTACGCGATAACGAACGTATTGATAAAAGTTTCAGCCTTGAAAAGGAATCTACAATTAGAATTCTTGCCGTGGGAGAAGGTACAAGAGGCGATATGGCCGATTACGGATGGATAAAAGATATTGATAGAAACAAAACTGTTTGGGAAATGACGTATAGAATGAGTACGCATGCCGGCGGAGCGGATAAAAACAGAATGTTTAATGATACCATCATACTTCCTAAAGGTAATTATAAAGTTTATTTTGAAACCGACGGTTCTCATTCATACAAAGATTGGAATTCGTCACCCCCGTATGATCAGGAAAAATACGGGATAACTCTATACCGGGAAAAATAAAAAGTAAATTTATTCGTGTAAAAGGCAGTTAATTATTATTAACTGCCTTTTTTATTGGTTGATAAATAACATCAATAAATTTATTTTGTATTAAACTAAAAACGGTAAAAATGAATTCCGAAAAAAAAGATCTGTTTTTTATACTTTTGAGATTAAAATCATATCTTATCAGTTTAATTGATAATGCCGATAACTGCGTAAACGAATTTAAGTATTCGGAGGAATTTCTGGATAGATGCTTCCCCGAATCCAAAAATGAAATATTAAATCTTCTTGAAGAAAATAAAATTTTCGGCGACTGCGATATTGTATTTAACGATAAAATTCATCTCCTCTTCAAAAAAATTGCTATTCAAAATCAGCCCAGTGTAAATTTGGAAACCATACTTCATAAATTTGATATCAATTCACAGGAATTAATAAACAGTCCAAAAGAAATTGAACAATATATAATTGAAAGAGAGAATAATCTAAAAGTAATTTTAGAACTTCTTTTTAACATTGCTAAAGAATGGGCGGCGCATAGAGAAATAGAAAGTAATGTTGATAATTATTCTATACTTAATGATGAGGATGTTATTCGTCCCGATGAAGAAATCCGTCTGGATAATCTAGACGTTAACGCTACTATCTCGTTTGAAAGAATTAGCAGCCTTACCGAAAAGTATATTGATATTATGTCCGACTATTATTTTAAATACGGCGGCAACTTAAGTCTTGAAAAATTTATTAAATATGTTGAACAGCTAAAACAGAACGTCAATAAAAAGTATTCCGAATTGCTTAAAAAAAATGGATTAGATCCCGGCAATAAAGAATTATAAAACATTTATTTATTATGCCTCATAATCTCTCATTAATCTTTTTTAGATTTTTACTAATTTGAAATTTATAATTACTATGGAGTAGTCATGAAGTTATCACTGTTTGTATTCATCATACTTTATTTTTTTTGTTTCGATACATATTATTCTCAAGAAAAAGACAAAAAGGAACTGTTGTCAACTGAGACAATTGCAGGATTAAAACTTCGCTGCATAGGACCGGCGTTTACCTCGGGAAGAATTTCTGACTTTGCTGTAAATCCTCGGAAAACGAATGAGTATTATGCTGCGGTTTCAAGCGGAGGCGTTTGGAAAACAGTTAATGCTGGAACTACTTGGGAACCTGTATTTGAAAATGAGGGATCATATTCTGTTGGATGTGTAACCATAGATCCAAATAATCCTTTTATTGTTTGGATTGGTACCGGAGAAAATAATAGTCAAAGAAGCGTTGGATACGGCGACGGAATTTATAAATCATATGACGGAGGTAAAAACTTGAAACATATGGGATTAAAAAACTCTGAACATATTGCTGAAATTATAATTGATCCAAGAAATTCAAATGTTGTTTATGTGGCTTCACAAGGACCTTTATGGGGACCAGGCGGGGACAGGGGATTGTTTAAGTCGACCAACGGTGGAGAAACATGGGAGAATGTTTTAGAGGTAAGCGAAAATACTGGTATTACAGATTTAGTATTTGACCCGAGGAATCCGGATGTGCTGTATGCAGCTTCATATCAAAGAAGAAGACATGTTTGGACTTTAATTAACGGCGGTCCGGAATCAGCAATTTATAAATCTGAAGACGCGGGTAAAACATGGAAAAAACTTGAAACAGGATTGCCCAAAGGAGATGTGGGAAGAATTGGTCTGGCTATTTCACCTGTAAACCCTGATGTTCTTTATGCAATTATTGAAGCGCAGGAAAATAAAGGCGGATTTTTTATATCTGTTAATCGCGGAGCTTCATGGGAAAAAAGAAATGAAATGATTTCAAGAAGTCCTCAATATTATCAAGAGATTATATGTGATCCGCTTGATGTAGATAAAGTCTATTCGCTGGATACATGGACAATGATAACAGAAGACGGCGGGAAAACATTTAATAGGCTGGGAAATAAACATAGACACGTAGATGACCACGCATTATGGATTGATCCCGAAAACACTGATCATCTGCTGATTGGCGGCGACGGTGGAATTTATGAATCTTACGACGGCGGAAATATATGGGATTTCAAAAATAATTTACCCATCACACAATTTTATAAAGTTGCAACAGACAACTCTGAACCGTTTTATTATGTTTACGGCGGCACACAGGATAATAATTCAATGGGCGGACCTTCGCAGACTTTAGCAGAAGTTGGAATTGTAAATGCCGACTGGTTTATTACTCAGGGAGGTGACGGATACGAATCCCAGATAGATCCGGTTGATCCGAACATAGTTTACGCTCAATATCAATACGGAGGTTTAACCCGGTACAATAAAGAAACAGGTGAAAGTATTGATATTCAGCCTAAAGAAGGAAAGGGGGAAGAACCTTATAGATGGAACTGGGACACTCCTTTATTACTAAGTCCTCATAAACATACAAGATTATATTTCCCTGCTAACTATTTATTTAAAAGTGATGATATGGGAAACAGCTGGGAAAAAATAAGCGGGGATTTAACAAGGCAGATTGACCGCGATAAGCTGGAAGTTATGGGAAAAATATGGAGCGTTGACGCCGTAGCAAAAAATAAATCGACTTCATATTACGGCAATGTTGTAGCCCTTTCAGAATCGCCTATTAAAGAAGGACTGATTTATACCGGTTCCGACGACGGGTTAATAAATGTTACAAATGACGGCGGTAAAAATTGGACAAGAATTGAAAAATTTACCGGCGTACCCGAACGAACATATGTTAATATGATTATAGCTTCTCTTCATGAAGTTGACAGAGTTTATGCCACTTTTAATAATCACAAAAATTCTGACTTCAAACCATATTTATTAAAAAGTGACGATGCCGGGAAAACATGGAAATCTATTGCAGGCAACCTGCCTGAAAGAGGTTCCGTTTATTCAATTGCCGAAGATCATGTAAATCCTGATTTATTGTTCGCGGGAACCGAGTTCGGAATATTTTTTACGATTGACGGCGGGAAAAAATGGATACAATTAAAAGGAAATATGCCTACAATAGCTGTAAGGGATATTGATATTCAACGAAGAGAAAATGATCTTGTGCTTGCAACTTTCGGCAGAGGGTTTTATATACTTGATAATTATACCCCGCTTCGTTCTTTAAGCAAAGAAATTCTTGAAAATGAAAACCATATTTTCCCTGTTAAAGATGTTATGCAGTATATACAGAAACGTCAATTCGGCGGAAGCGGGAAATCTTCTCAGGGTGAAGCTTATTACGCTGCCGAAAATCCTCCTTTTGGAGCTACTATTACTTATTATCTAAAAGATGATATCAAAACAAAAAAAGAATTAAGAAGGGAAAAAGAAAAAGAATTAATAAATAATAATAAGCCCGTTCCTTTTCCTTCAATTGAGGATTTAAGAGCTGAGGATGATGAACCTAATCCGTATTTGTTATTTATAATTAAAGATGTTGACGGCAATGTTGTAAGAAGATTAAAAGCGGATGCAAAAAAAGGTATAAACAGAATTACATGGGATTTAAGATATGCTTCATTGGATCCGGAAAATTTAAAAGATGACGACGATTCAGGCACATTAACAATGCCGGGGAAATATTCGGTTTCAATGGCGAAAATTGTAAACGGAATTTTTACGGAACTGCCCGGCAGTCAAACATTTAATACCGTTTTGCTTAACAGCAAATATTTAAACAAAGAAGAATTAGCGAAATTAATTTCTTTTAATGAAAAATTCGGCGAGTTATACCGGTCTGTTGAAGGCACTATAAAATATTTTAATGATGTGAAAAACAAAATCAAATATTTGAAAAGCGTATTTAAAAATACTCCGGGTGCCGAAGTTGAAATGCTGTCGAAAATTAATGATGTTGAAAATTCAATTCTAAATTTAGACAGAAAATTAAACGGTGATAAAACTCTTTCTTCAAGAGATATTAACCAAGGATTATCAATTGCCGACAGAGTTGAAAGCGTAGTTTACGATTTAATGAGAACAACATCGGCTCCCTCAAAGGTGCAGACAGATAATTATGATATTGCATCACAGGAGTATTCAGACTTTTTAAGTCAGCTTAATAAAGTTGTAAATGTTGATATTATTTCTCTTGAAAGCGCACTTGAACAAGCAGGCGCTCCGTGGACGCCGGGAAGATTCCCGCAGTTTAATAAAAAATAATTATGTATAAATATTTAAAATAAAAAAAGGACTCTTTGTGAGTCCTTTTTTATTTGTTTGAAGAATTAAATCTTATTTTTTAATCCCGGTAATTTTTATTTCAACTCTTCTGTTTTTATTTCTATTCTGCTTTGAGGAATTTTCAACCTCCGGTTTTGATTCGCCGAAAAATTCATAAAATATGCTTGATTCGTTAAGCCCGTTTTCAACTAAATATTTTTTAACCGTCTTCGCTCTTTTTTCCGATAATTTAATGTTGTAATTCTCATTACCGATATTATCTGTATGCGCGCTTAAGTTGATTGTTATTTTTAATTGATTGTTTGAAATCTTTACAACATTGTCCAATATTTCCTTTGCCGAATTTGTTAATGAGTGCTTGTCAAAGCTGAAATATACGTTTTCGTAATAAACTTGTTCTTCAATATTATTTACTTCAACGTCATCTGAAATATCATTAGGATTTGTTCCTCTTTTTATTTCTTCGCCGTCGTTAACAGAACCGCCGTCCGTATCCGGATTTAACGGATCGGTTTTATATTTATTGACTTCCTCACCGTCAGTTAAACCGTCGCTGTCACTGTCGGCTTTCAACTCTTTTGTTTTATAATTATTAACTTCATCGCCGTCTCTTAATCCATCGGTATCGGTATCGGGATTATTCGGATTAGTTGTGTATTTATTTACTTCATCAAAATCGTTCAGACCGTCGTTATCGCTGTCGGCGTTATTCGGGTTTGTTTGATGTACTTTTACTTCTTCGCCGTCATTTAATCCGTCAATGTCGCTGTCTATATTATTAGGATTGGTTTGATGTTTCCTAAACTCATCGCCGTCAATTAAACCGTCGCCGTCCGTATCTGCTATTTCATGATTTGTTCCAATTTCTATCTCTTCTCTTTTAGTCAATCCGTCTTTATCAGAATCCGAATCTAAATTATCACCTCCAAAGGTAATTCCAAATCCTAGATGCCAGTACCCGTCGTTAAACTCAGCCTGATTTACAAAATTCAAATTATCAGTAAAACTGTAACTGTATCCGGCAGAAATATCCAATGCCATATCATCATTAATTTTAACTTCTGTACCGATACCAACTGGAATTAAGCCAGACAATCCGCTGTCTTCCGTAGGATCAATTGTTGGTGAAACAGGTTTATCGTCTACAGAAAAATGAATTAAACCCAATCCGCCGAATAAATATGGATTCCAGTTATCAAGATTAAATGGAGAATAAAGTAGTCTGACATCCAACGGAATAATAGTAGTATTATAATGTGCCCCCGTATAGTCATCTCCCGAATATAATCCGTATCCTAACCCTGCCTCGGCGTCAAAATTTTCGGATAATTCAAATCTTATAAATCCCCTTGCCAGATAAGAAAAGTTCAAATCATATTTAGTCAACGGGAATTCATTTGAAGGCGCTAACAAATTAAATTGTAATCCGCCTTTAACGCCGTATGAATTAAATTGAGCGAAAACATTGGCCGATAAAAAAATGATAAGTAAAAGTAATTTCAAGAATTGATTTGCAGATTTCTTCATTTTGTCCTCATGGATAATTTTAATTTTTCATTTTTTTAAAAACCATAATTCATGGTTTTTGATAATGCAATTATAGATGTTTAAGAAATTGATGAGGACGGGTTTTAGATGAACTGGGCAATACACTGGATGAATGATTTTATTTGAACGATTAAATTAGATGATCTTTTAAACCTCTATTTAAATATTGATAATCTTTTTAAAAATGAAATTATATAATTAATTTGATGGAAATTGAGAAATGGATTGCATGCAAATATTAATATATATTTGTCTGAAAAAAATATATAGAAAAAGTACTAGTTAAGGTATGAAATAGATTTCTTATACTTTTTCAAATATTGTATAAGTAGAATTTTCTGATCATCTACCTTACTAGATTTTAATGTAAACGCTAAAATAGCTTTTTCTTCTTCGCTAATTAAATTTAGAAGTTCGTAAAAGATAGCGTATTCTCTCATTTTATTTATTCCTATTATTAGGTACTATTATCATCGGATTATTTCTCTTTTTATTTAGTATTTTGACGCATCATTAAAAGAATTAGTTTTAACCGCCGTAAAGAAAAAAATACAAATTAGAGATTTTGTTTTTATCTTTAGAGTAAGAATCGCAACCGGATTGTTAATTATTATTGGTTATTTATGAATGAACTTGAACTTACCAAAGAACAGCTTATTGAAGAAGTAAATAGATTAAAAGAAAAATTAAATGAATATGAATCTGAATCAGGTAAAACCGAAGAGAATGAAACGGATATTATGGCCGGTTTGGGAATAGATGAAGATTCTTTTTCCGACATGTTCAGTAGTTTAATGTCTTTCGGCGGACTTGATTTGCAGAATATTCAGTTTGAGTTTCTAAATGTTATGATAGGCAATATCCCGAATCCAGCTTATTGTCAAAACAGCGAAGGAATTTATTTAGGGGCCAATTCCTATTTTGAAAAAATGGTTGGAAAATCTATTGATGAAATTAAAGGTAAAACTGTTCTCGATATTGTACCCTTGGAAATAGCCGAGTCGGAATATGAAAAAGATAAGGAATTAATTCAGAATCAGAATATGATGAATTATGAAATGCGGTTTCCCGCCGCAAACGGTGAGATAAGAGAAATTGTAATAAGTAAATCGGTTTTTAAAAACTTTGACGGGTCGGTTGCCGGTGTAATTGGAGTAATTAACGATATTACGGAAAAGAAAAGAGCGGAACAGGCATTAATTGAATCCGAAAAAAAGTTAAGAGAGGCTAACGCTACAAAGGATAAATTCTTTTCTATTATTTCACACGATATGAAAAATCCTTTTACTACTCTGTTGGGTTTTACCGAAATGCTTACCGATGATTATGATGAATTTGACGACGCTGAAAGAAAATCTTTTATTGAAGAAATGAGAAATGTATCGAGATACTCTTACAAACTTCTTGAGAATTTGTTGAAGTGGGCAAAACTTCAAATGGGCAAATTGGATTTTAAACCTCAAGAGTTAAATCTTTCCGCGTCAGTTAACGAAGCAATTATGAATTTAAGTGAGGAAGCTAAACTTAAAGGGATAGATTTAATAAATAATATTAATAAAGAGATTAATATTAATGCAGATATAATGATGATAAATACTGTAATCCAAAATTTGTTTTCAAACGCCATCAAATTTAGTAATTCAGGAAGCAGGGCGGAAATTTCTGCCGAAGAAAAAAACGGGTTCGCAGAAGTAATTATAAAGGATTACGGGATTGGAATAAAAGAAGAAGATTTGTCAAAACTGTTTAGAATTGATATTCATTATGTTGAAATTGGAAGCGCTAAAGAAAAAGGAACCGGATTGGGATTGATTTTATGCAAAGATTTTATTGAAAAACACGGCGGCCAAATTTCTATTGAAAGCAGTTTGGGTAACGGAGCTATGGTTAAATTTACAATTCCTTTGGCAGAAAATTAAAGCTGCCATTGGATATCATCGAACCATTGTTTTAATTTTACTCTGTCCAGATTGATGATTTCTCTTTTTTCAATACCCGAAGGCACCGCAAAGTATTCATTCATTTTACCGTAAATTAATTCTCTTTCGGTAAGTTCAACCCGCGTATATAAATGCCAAAGTGTAATAATATCATATTCTTTAGCGGCATTAATAATTTTTGTTAACGACTCAAATCCGCCGTTTTTATACTGCAGATTTTTTAATTCTTCAACCAGCTCGGGAGATGCATTCTTATTATAAGGTACTCCGGGCCGCGCACCCAGTCTTGTTTCACTAATGTAATTACGTATTACATAAACAAAATCATTTTCAAGATTAACTTCTAATATGCCGCCCATGACTTCAATTCTGCTGTCGCCCGGGGATTTAAAAGTTATTTTAGAAATACTTCCCAAATCAATTATTTGACTAAGTCCGCATTGAATAACAAGACCGCTTTTAGCCGCGCCGGTAGTAATTTCTATTGTTCCTTTCAATAAGTTAACTTCACTTAAATCTTTCATTCCTTTGTTTAAGGTTAACTCGGAAGATTCTTTTAATACTATTTTGCCTACATCAGGAATTTTCACTAAAACTTCGGCAGATGCGTCTGTAATTAATGTCTGCTTTTCAAAAAGTTTGGCTGGATCTGTACCGTTTGAAATTCTGTATCTGCCATTAATCGCTTCAACTTGCCAAGGAGTATTTTTTTGAAAATATGTATAATAATACGCTGTGGCAACAATAATGCATGTGAATACTATAAAAACCAATACCTGTTTGCTGGCAAGCCGAGGAAGTTTTAATTGAAAAGATTTTTTTTCTTGTTTATTCTGGGTGTAAGGTTTATTTCTTAACGGTTTTTCTTTTTCTTTTTTTATGGGCTTTAATTCTTTTTCGAACTTCTGTTTTGTTAATAATCTTAAATCTTCCTCTTTTTTTTGTTTGGATTTTTCTTCAAGGCCTTGTTTAAATAATTCATTAAAAATAGAATCCCTTATAACCTCCGGCGGAGTTATATTAGGCTGAAAGGAGTTTAAAGTCGTAAAGAAAAATACAAGTTCATAATGCTTTTCTTTACTAAGAGATAAGAATTCCAATTTTTCTGATAATTCATCGGAATTTTTCACAGCTAATATTTCATTATATCGGCCTAATAGTTTTAATTGCGATTGATCGTCAAGTATATCCAGTCTTTGCAATACTTTGTCGCGTATACTAAATAATTTCGCGCCCTGTTTTTCTATATCATTATCTTCGGTTAAAATTCCAATTTTTTCAAGAGAATAATTTTCAATATCGTGCAGTACAAAAATAAATCTTTCATCCTGCTCAAGATCAAGTATAACTTTCTCAACAGAGGTTAAATTTTCTGTGATAGGCTCAATTTCGTTTTTCTTGTTTTCTTCTACTAAGTATGCAGCTATATATTTAGTTTTTAATTCGTCATAAATTTCTTTTATTGCCAAATCATAAAACCATTCTGAAAATAAATTATCCCCGTTAAAGAATTTTAGCTCTTCCCAAGTTTTAATAAATATTTTCTTCGTAAGTATATTGGATATATCTGTGTCGGCAGTAATAATAAAACAAATTGCATAGATTTTTTTGAGGTAGAAATCACTTAGCTCCATAAAAGCGTTTTTTCTGCCGCTCTTAGCTGATTTTACAAGAAATTCTATATAATCATTATTCACAGTTAAGTACTATATCTTTATTATTGAAACAAAATAAGCTGAATTATTATAATTACGGTTTATAATTCAAAATGAAATTATCACAAAACATAAAAATAATTATTTTGAAATGAAATACAATCTTTTAATTAAAAGGGGAATAAGGCAATTTAAAGGAAAATGTTAATTTACGGTTATTGTAATAAGACTGATATCATCCGTAAATTTGTTTTGAGTGTAGTCAGAGAGATTAGATTTTATTACATCAGCCGCATTTTCATTATCATCAACCGATTTAATTATTTGTACAAGTTTATCAGCGCCAAGTATTTCACTTCCCGGGTTCTGAGCTTCCAAGATACCGTCGGTAATAAGAAATAACCTGTCGTGTTTTTCCAACCTGTATTCTTTATCGACATATATGCTTCCGTCTGTAAAACCTAATAACATTCCATTCGATTGTTCGATTAAAACTTCGTTTCCTTTCTTAATAAACAAAGGAATATCTCCCGCGCCCCCGTATTTTACAGACATATCTTGATTATTCAAAATAATAACCGAAAGCGTAATAAAAACATCGGCGATTTTTTCGTCTTTGTAAATTGTTTCGTTTAATTTCTTAAGGATTAACGATGGGAAATAATTATCAACCGAATCAAATATGGTTCTTACCGCGTTTCTTACATATCCTGCGTATGCATATGCAAAATACCAAGCGCCCCAGCGTTTTCCCATAACGTCGCCAAGAATGATGGCTAAATTATTCTCGTCAAGTTTAATATAATCTATAAAATCTCCGCCCGGGACTTCGTCAAATGGTCTGTGCCAATGGTTAATTTCGAAATTATTAAAAATTGGTAGTTCTTTCGGGACAACACTGTTGGCAAAATTTCCGGCTGATTTCCTAATTTCTTCCAATGCGTTCTGCTTGCCCAGCATCAGGCTTTTAACAATAGCGGATATTTTTGCAATTACAATTCTTGGGCTTAAAGTTTTGGAAATATATTCTTCGATTTCAAGATCATATCCTTGAAGAGTGTCTTTATCGCTGTCGTTTGACGTTAAAAAAACAAAAGGTATTTTTCTTAATGAAGGATCTGTTAACATATTTTTTCTGAATTCAAAACCGTTCATTACAGGCATTGCAACATCGCTAATAATAAAATCAGGCAGAAAGTTTTTAGCCTCCTCTAATCCTTCTTTTCCGTTTAAGGCAGTTTTGCAGATGTATCCGGCTTTTTTCAGTTCAAAATTATAAATGCGCAAAACATTCGGATCATCTTCTACTAAAAGAATTTTTAACTCGTTCATAAAAAAATAAAATAGTTAAAACGGCGGCTAATTTTCAAAACTTTGAATTGCAGTTTCAAGATCCGGGTAAATTTTAAAGACTTTATTAATACCGGTCAGCATAAAAATATTATTTTGTGAATTATTATTAAATACCAATCGCAGGTTACCATTATTTGCAGTAATCTTTTTCAATGAAAAAACCAAAGCGCCAAGAAAAGTAGAATCAATAATACTGCATTTTCTTAAATCAACAATAATTTTACTTGTGCCTTTTTCAATAAAATCAATAACGAACGTTCTGAATCTTCCAGCTTCGGTTAAAGTGGCTTGATTCATATTTAATTGTATAACCGTCACATCATCTTTAATATAATCTTCAAATTTTCTTACAGCTTCCAAAATTCCTCACATGTACAAAATACTTTATGTTCAAAAACAAATAAACAAAACATAATAATATAATAAAATTGTTTAGATACCTAAAGCATTTTATTTATATTGCTTACGGGCTTTTTCTACAATATAACTTAAATAAAATTAAAAGCATGTGCCCCCGAGAGGATTCGAACCTCCGACCTGCGGTTTAGGAAACCGACGCTCTATCCTGCTGAGCTACAGGGGCATTAAAATTACAAACATAAATATAATTATTGTCGAATGGGTTTCCAAAATATCATTGTTTATTATTGAAATAATAAAAATATATTTTTAGTTTTGATTTGCTTAAATTGCTGTGTAGATTTCAATTTTTCAGCTGATGTACTAATTAAACTATTATCACTTTTATGATTTGTTATGGAACTTAAAAAAGTAGTCGGTAAACTTAAACCCGACGAAGTCGCAAAATTTAACTCTGTTCTAAAAGTATTAAAATATACTCAATCGGGAATTATTATTAAAAATTTAGTAACTACCGATAAAAAAAGTTTTGTTGAAGTTAGTTTTGAAGTCAATACTGAAAGTTACAACATTATAATTGAAAAATTAGCTTTAAATAGGATTAATCTGGAATTAAATGATGAAGCATCAACCAAAATTATTGAAGAAGCTAATCAACAGTTGGAACGTGGAAAAAATAAAAATACATTTTTAGGATGGAACGGGGCTCCAACGGAAAAAAAGAAACTTACTGTTGAGCATATTACCAGCGACGGTAATTATGAAGAACTGATAAAAATTAGCCGTGATGTTAGTGCGACCAAAGAAGATGTTGCGAAAGCCGTATCAAAAATTGACAGCGCCATTAACAATGCTATGGAAAAAGCTTACAGTCCTGCTATCCAGGACCCTTATTATGCGGAACAGGGTTTTAATAGACTGCTTCAAATAGCAGGAGATAGTAATTTAAGTCTTATAAATAAAAACGAATTCAGATTTAAAGCGGGAATTCAAGCAGTAAATATTTGCGTTAAACACAAGGATCAGAATGTAAATCTTGTAACTATTTGCAATAATGCAAAAATTGATAATCTGGTAAGCGCAACTGCTGCGGTTAGACTTGCAGGCATTATAAATGAAAGTTCTTATAATAATAATAAAGTTTTGGATGTGGTTTTAAAAGAACTGAATATTAAATGGCTTGATTCAATATTTGACGGTGTTAGCCACAAATTTGCTGAGAAAGAAATTAAAGATTTTAAGAAATTGATTAAATATGTAGAAGATAAAAGAGAATAGCAGATATTATTTATCCGAAATTTAGTTGTTCGTAAGTTAATTAACCGGCTTGTTTTCTTCAAATATCATTTCTATATAACTGCACATTAATTATTAAAATCCAGCTTAAAAAAAATCGAAATTTTTTATTTGTGCAAATAGGTGATTCAAATATTAAGCATAAACCTATTTTGAATTATTTTGGTTTATCTAAATTGAATTTAGAGGTCTTTTTTAATAATTTTATGATAGTGATTTTTAATTAAAAAACGGAGAAACAGCATGACAACAATTGTAGATGTATTAGGCAGAGAAATTCTCGATTCAAGAGGAAATCCGACTGTTGAAGTTGAAGTATTATTAGAGTCAGGTGTAATTGGAAGAGCCGCGGTTCCAAGCGGTGCTTCTACGGGTGAACATGAAGCGGTTGAATTAAGAGACGGCGATAAAAATCGTTATATGGGAAAAGGTGTTTTAAAAGCAGTCGACAATATTAACAATAGAATTGCTGATGAACTAATTGATTTTGACGCGGCCGATCAAGTAGCTATTGATAATTTTCTTATTGAACTCGACGGAACTCCGAATAAATCTGAACTTGGCGCAAATGCTATACTTGGCGTTTCGCTTGCATGCGCAAAAGCAGCCGCAGAAACATTCGGAATGCCTTTGTACAAGTATATAGGCGGTACAAACGCTAAAACCTTGCCTGTGCCAATGATGAACATTATTAACGGCGGAAGTCATGCGGATAATACAGTTGATTTTCAGGAATTTATGGTTATGCCTCACGGAGCTCCTTCATTTGCCGAAGCGTTGAGAATGGGAACTGAAACTTTTCATTCATTAAAATCGGTTTTAAAATCTAAAGGATATAATACTTCGGTTGGAGATGAAGGTGGTTTTGCCCCTGACTTAAAATCTAACGAAGAAACCTTGGAAATAATTCTCGAAGCTATTACTAAAGCAGGATACAAACCTGGAGTTGATATAAGTTTAGCTCTTGATGTTGCTTCAAGTGAAATGTATAGAAAAGATAAAAAAGTATATGAGTTCTTTAAATCTGACAAGTCCGTGAAAACAGCGGAAGAAATGGTTGAAATTTATAAAAAATTAGTAAGTCAATATCCTATTATATCAATTGAAGACGGACTGGATGAAAACGATTGGGAAGGATGGAAAGTATTAACAAATGAATTGGGTTCAAAAATCCAATTGGTCGGCGATGATCTTTTTGTTACAAACACTGAAAAATTAGCAAGAGGAATTGAAGAAGGAATTGCAAACTCAATTCTTATAAAAGTAAATCAGATTGGAACTTTAACAGAAACTCTGGATGCGATTGAAATGGCAAAGAGAGCAGGTTATACAAATGTTATAAGCCACCGTTCCGGAGAAACTGAGGATTCAACAATTGCAGATATTGCGGTCGCAACAAACGCGGGACAAATTAAAACCGGTTCAGCTAGCAGAACCGACAGAATCGCGAAGTACAATCAACTTTTAAGAATTGAAGAAGAACTGGATGTTACATCATTATTCCCCGGAATTAATGCCGTAAATTTCGTGGAATAATTTTAGTAAAGTATTGTAGAAAAGCGCCTGTAATTGGGCGCTTTTTTTTACACCTAAATAAGATAAAGAGAACTGAAAATCAGAGGCGGTTATGCAGAAACAAAATTTGCAGTCTATTAATGCTATGATTAAGAAAAATAATATCGAAGTAATTGACTTAAAATGTATTGATCTTGTAGGAAGACTTCATCACATATCTCTTCCCGTTTATCCCGATATAATGAAAAAAATGACAAGTGAAGGTGTGGGTTTTGACGGTTCGAGTTACGGATTTAGAAAGGTTGAAAATAGTGATATGATTCTTGTGCCCGATCTTGATACCGCGGTTATTGATCCGTTCAGACAGGCGCCTACGCTTAGTTTTTATTCTCATATACTATTAACCGACGATAAACGTTCCCCATTTCCTCAAGACGGAAGATACCTTGCAAAAAAAGCGGAAAAACTATTAAAAGATATTACCGGCGCTGATAAGTCCTGGTGGGGACCTGAATTTGAATTTTATATTTTTTCGGATGTTGAATATGATACGAGAACATCTACATCATTTTATAATGTTAAACACGCCGAAGAATTTTATAAAAGAGCATATCATGCGGCTAATCCATTTGATATATATGATGATTTCCGTGATGAAGCGTCAAAACTTTTTAAACATTTCGGCATTGATGTAAAATACCATCATCACGAAGTCGGTGAAAGAGGTCAACAGGAAATTGAAACTTATTTCTCTGATTTATTATGTACCGGCGATAATATAATTTCAGCTAAATATTTACTCTTTAACCTTGCACGTCAAAAAGATTTATTTGTTACTTTTATGCCTAAACCAATGTACCACCAGGCCGGAAATGGAATGCATTTGCATCTATTCCTAACAAAAAAAGGAAAGAATGCTTTTTACAAAAAAGGCGAATACGGAAATGTAAATGAACTTGGCAGATATTTTATTGGCGGAATGCTTAAACATGGACCTGCTCTTTCGGCATTCACAAATCCTAGTACTAATTCATATAAACGCCTCGTTCCCGGTTTTGAAGCTCCGGTAGCAATGACATACGGGCAGGGGAACCGCGCTTCGGCAATAAGAATTCCTAAATATGTTTCAAATCCTCAGGAGACTAGGTTTGAATTTCGTCCGCCGGACGCAACAGCGAATCCTTATTTATGTTTAACTGCAATGCTGCTTGCGGGTATTGACGGTGTTGTAAACAAAATTGATCCTGTAAAAGAAGGTTACGGTCCTTTTGATAAAAATATTTTAAGCGATGAGTTTGTTTCTGAACATGACGTACAATTCCTCCCCAGAAATTTAACTGAAGCGTTAGATGCCCTGGCAGCTGATAATAATTTCTTAAAACGCGGCGGCATTTTTACTGATGAACTGCTGCAGCAATGGACTAATACAAAAAATGAAGAGATAAAAGCGATTGGCACTATGCCTCATCCTTTTGAATACAAAATGTACTTTACTTTGTGATATTTACTTTGTGCCTTCGTGCCTTTGTGGCAGAAATATTTTGCCACAAAGGCACAAGGACACTATGAATCACAAAGAAGATTTTTATAAATTTCTAAATCCCCTTCACTAAAACATACAAATATTACTTTCTCAATTGAAGTATTAATACTCAAAAATTCTTTCACATTTTTGATCGCAATTTTACACGCGCGCTCAAAAGGGAATGAATAAACCCCCGTGCTGATTGAAGGAAAAGCAATTGTTTTAATATTATTTTCTTCGGCAAGTTTTAATGAACTTTTATAACAGTTTGCTAGCAGATTGTCTTCATTATTATTTCCGCCATGCCAAACCGGTCCGACAGTGTGAATAACAAATTTAGCGTGAAGATTGTAGCCCTTTGTAATTTTTGCTTCGCCTGTAATGCAGCCATTTAAAGTTCTGCATTCTTTTAATAATTCCGGTCCGGCTGCGCGGTGAATTGCACCGTCTACTCCGCCCCCACCTAGTAGTGATGAATTCGCGGCGTTTACTATTGCGTCGACTTTAAATGTTGTAATATCGCCTTTTGCGGCTTCAATTCTTTTCTTCATTTTATTAATCAGATTTTATGAAGATTAATAATTAATGAATCCTCTGCGATGATTTGAATTATAAAATAAACTTTCTTTGCAATTGTAACACTTGAATCCACTTATCTACAGAAATCCCCGTAGAGGATTCATAATTTCACGCACAAAAAATTAAAGTTAAGCCAGTGTTAATCTTTTTATTAATTCTTTTTGTTCCGGAAATTTGGAAATTAGTTCTTCACTTGTTCCCATTTCAAAATCACTAAAATCAAAGCCGGGCGCGACAGTTGCGCCGATTAATGAAAAAGAATTTTTATCGATTACTTCCGCGGCGAACCAGCAGTTTCTTAAAACAGTATACTGAAAAAATTCATTTGCGGACAAACCGTTTCCCAAATTAATTCTATTATAATTCCCGTTTTCATTAATAATATGAAGCAGGAGGGGAGAGCCGTAATAAAAATGCCAGGTCTCATCCGACTTTAATTTATGGAATGAAGAAAACTGTTCCTTCTCCAACAAATAATAAATTGATGTCCCGAAATTTCTATCGCCTGTAAATCTTTCTGGCAGTCCGCTGGTTTTAATTATTTCGTCTGATCGGTAAACCTCTTTAAAATATCCGCCTTCAGGGTGAGGCTGAAGTTCTAATTTTTCTATAATTATTTTTGAAGCATGCATTTTATTTGCCAAATAGAAATTTTAATGGAATGTGCAGTCGTTTCGCCCAATCAACTTCGGAATGAATTCCGCCTTTTTCGATATGCCATTTAAGCGAATCATTGTATCCGATCTCAGTTAAAAGCTTATACATATTTTTATTATCTTCAATTAATTCTGTTTCACAATCTCCGCAATCCATATATAATTTTATTTTTTTAATTATTTTGGGACTGTTTTTAACCATGGGGAATACGGCTTTATTATCGATCCAAAATGAATTTGACAAACAGCCGGCTTTTCCGAATACAGCGGGAATATTCCACATAAGCTGAAATGATATCAATCCCCCTAATGAAGAACCCATTACAGCTGTATTATCAGCCGAATGTTTAGTCCTGTAATTTTCATCAATATGAGATTTTAATTCCTGAATAATAAATTGGGCGTAGCTCTTTCCTTTGTCGGTAAAATAATTGTATTCTTCAAGCCGGTCTCTTGTATTATAAATTCCTACAACAATAATTTCTTCAATCTCATTTTTATTTAAAAGTCTTGTTATTGTTTCGTCAACTTTCCAGTCGTAACCAATAAAAGATGTTTGGGGATTGAATAAATTCTGACCGTCGTGCATATAAAGTACAGGGTAACGTTTTGTTGAAGAAGAATAAGAAGGAGGGAGCCACACAATAATATCTCTTTCGTTCTTAAGATTATAACTGTAGAATTCATGAATATATTCAACTTGCCCGATTATATCATCATTTCCGAAGTTGGAAAACTCTATATCATAATTATCAGTATTCATTTAAAATAGTTTTAACCGGGGGATATTATAAAAAGTTTTCAATTTCCAGATATAGATTTTCATTAATGACGGATTTTAATTTCCATGCGTCTTTTAACGCATTATCAATCCAAGTACCTTCAATATTATTTACTTCAGCAATTAATTTTAAGTAATCGATTTCTCGGTCGTCATAATCGTGATCAATAAATGCAAGTTTAATACCGTCAATAATAAAACTTTTAGCGATTGATTTGTTTGAAAAATGGGGCGGAGTATTTGAAATATATTCATTCTCCAAAATTTCATTTATAGCAGTAATGCAGAATTGTTTTTCAAACCCTAATTTGTGTCCTGCTTTCATTACCAGTTCACGTTCTTCTTCTGAAACCAGGTTATCCTTACCTATTAAAATAAGCAGTCCTTTTAAGTAATTACTTCTGTCTAAAAAATCTATTTTCATAAAAACTTCTTGCAGTTTATTTTATAAAGAATATATATTACGATAAATTATTAACTTAACAATTCTACGAATTTCTTCATAGTTTTGAAACAATTTAATGAATAAAAATGAAATACCGCCAAATAAAATTATTTGTAACTGGTGCGGAATACCGGCAATTATAATTTGGGTTCACGGTCACGGTCAATGTTCTAACTGCGGAATAAATATTGACGAGTGCTGTAAAGGGGAATCATGCGGTCCAAAAATATCAGATCAAAAACCGGAAAATAATTTGCCACAATAGACAATTTAAATGTCTCAAAAAATGTTCTATTCTTTTTTTGATACATCATTCATTTATTAAACCCCACTAAAGTAGTATAAAGCCATTATAAAGTGGCATACACTTTGCACTAATTATATGTGCAAAAAGTATTTTAACGAAATTTAGAAAGGGTTTATACCAAATATGGAACTAGTCCCTATTATTACGCAAATTCTGGGTATTGTTGCGGCTGTTTTTATTATTGTTCTTATTGTTTCTTTTATTGCTTCAAAATTAAGGAAAAAAGATCATGAAGTAATAAAACAAACAGACAATTACAAGAATCAGCAATCATTTAATGCCGGCATAAATACACGCGTTGATAAAAGTCAATATTATGGTGGAACCTATTATAACAACAACCTCAGTTATGCGAAAGAAATTAAGGTTGTTAAAAGATCAGGGATATCAAAAAGTCAAAGCCCCAAAAAATATACACAGGAACATGCATATTCAAACGCCCGTTTTACCGTTTTAAATAATATCTCGACTAATGTGAATCCAACAATTGAAACCGATGAATATGGATTTAAAGTTTATTCAAACAAAGAAATAACCAGGTCGGTTTATCTGCAAAATTAAATTGTTTTTCCTCAATTCAACTTTTAAATTTCTGTAATTATATATAATTAATACCTCTACACATTAAGCTTTATTTTATTTCTTAGCAATTCAAAATGTAAACGCGTTTTCCGACGCTTTCCCGCTTTATTAAACCTATTTGAATAATTAATTTGTTTATCAAAAGCGTAGGTATAATTACCTACAAAACATTCTATTTTTATTTCAACTTAATAGAAAGAAGTGGTAATTGTACTGATTCGCAATAAAGGTTTTGCATTTATATTCCTTTTGAATTTTAGAATAGTCCGGGGAAATATATTATGCATTCTTGTTCAAACAGTTGTAATCTTGCCGCGTTTAGTCTCGGGTATTCCATAAATACTCTGAAGGACAGAATAGATAGTAATTCAGATAATATAATTGCCGCAAAAATTTTTGACGAGTATGAAAACCAATTAAAAATATACAAGGAATGTTATTACGAACTTTTTGAAGAGGATATAGATTTTCCAATAGAATATATTTCGAAATCAGAAATCACCGATTTTTTTACCACTCTTTTTGAAATTACCGAAGAAAGAATTTCTAAACATTATGATAAAAATTTGATTGTTTATTATTACGCAGGCGGATTAATATATTTATCTGACAGTACAAACGTAGTTTTTGAGCGGAATAAATTTAAAATTATATTTTATCAAATTCTTAGCGAACTTGGCTGCAATATATCATGGAATGAATTGGAATCAGTTACGTCAAAACTTTTCTGCAGCGAATATACATTAAGGAAGCTAGGGAAAAATCAATTGCTTGAAATTGTATTTCCTCGTGACGAAAAAAACAAGTATAATCCATAAATTGATATTCATATAAATTAATTTAAACCTATTATATCTCACAATTATCATTCTTACCAGCAGTAATCCAAAATTAGCATTTTGCAATTATATATTTTATAATTGTTTTCGCTTAGATAAACAATTGGGTAATTAAAATGAACAATGAAAAAATAAATTCCAATGAAGCTGAATTTCATTCTCACGAAGACCTTTGGAGAATATTTAAAGTAATGTCGGAATTTGTCGAAGGTTTTGAAACAATGTCGAAAATTCAGCCGAGCGTTGTAATCTTCGGATCGGCGCGTTCAAAACCTGAAGATAAATATTATAAATTAACAGAACAGGTTGCGTTTCAATTAGTAAAAAGAGGATTCGGAATTACAACAGGAGGTGGACCCGGAATTATGGAAGCCGCAAATAAAGGAGCTAAAGAATCTGGAGGAAGTTCTGCCGGATTAAATATTGAGCTTCCTTTTGAACAAAGGCCCAATCCATATATTGACGGCGATAAAATGCTGAACTTCAGATATTTTTTTGTAAGAAAAGTTATGATGGTTAAATACGCGCAGGGATATATATTAATGCCGGGGGGATTTGGAACAATTGACGAATGTTTCGAAGTTCTTACATTAATTCAGACAGGGAAGACAGAAAAATTTCCTGTTGTGCTGATGGGAAAGGAACATTGGAGTGGTCTGCTGCAATGGATTGAAGAAAAATTATTGAATAACGGTTACATTGGTATAGATGATATGAAACTGTTTACGATTACGGATGATCCGGAAGAAGCAGCTAAAATAATTTTTGATTTTCACGAAGGTAAAAAATTTACACCGAATTTCTAATCTTGATCTTCTGTTGTTTGTTCTGCCGGCGGTGTGTATCCTAGTTTTTCAGCTTGCTGCATATCAAGATGTGCTTCTGTTAATAATCCCAATTCTTTTTTTGCGTATCCTCTTTGATAATAAGCATACGCATTGCGGGAATCTAAAGAAATTGTTTTTGAAAAATCAACTATAGCGCCTTCATAATCACCTATACTAATTTTTAATTTCCCTCTCATATAATATCTTTCTTCTTTCTCGGGTCTAATTTTAATGGCTTTGTCAATAAATTGAATTGCACCTTCAATATCTCCTCGGTAAAGACGCTCATATCCTTTGCTTACTAATTCTTCGTCAGACTCAAGCAATGTTGAATAAGGTTTTGAATCAAGCAGAATTTTATTCATTTTTTTTCTTCTTTTTCTAATTATAATAAGTGAAAATAAAATAACCAGTATAAAGAATATTATTAATATTATAGTAATATCTCTTGTTTCAAAATCATTTAAGATTGGAATAACAAAAACGGGAAAAAATAATTTAAGAATAAGTAGCACCGGTTTAGCCTAATATTAATAAATAAGCCTGTTTTGATATTTTAAAAAATGACAAAACAGGCTTTGAATAGATAATGGCAAATATATATTAAATAAATAAAAGATTAAACATCTTTATTTTATTAAGCTTTCATTCGTTCGCCGCGTTCTTCTTTTATAAACAGCCAGCCTACAACCTTGCCGATATCAATTGAATCAAAGTTGTTCCAATATTTTCTGTTTCTAACGTGCATTGAACTTGTATCATTTGATGGAATTATTTCCACTTCATGCATTAATGCTTTAATACGGTTTATCCATGCAGTCATGTTAGCTTCGCGAAGATCAACCCAGCCGTCTTTTGCCCATAGATTTATATTCTCATCATTTAAATCAAGTTCGTATTTACCTCTGAATGGAGGTATTTTCATCTCGTTGCCTCTTAACAGCTGTTTGCCGTCGGGAAGTAAAATAGGAATGCCAATTGAAACTATTTCTGATCGTAATTGAGCGTTTTCTTTGATTAAATTAAAGGTTTTATCTGACAGTTCTTTTGCAGAGCTGGCAACAATATTTTTAAAACTGCCGGCGACTTTTTTCAATAAATAAATTTCATTTAATAATTTAGATAATCTAGGAGGTCCCAATAATTCAAACGCAACGCTGTCCTTACCATATTTTTCTTCAAGTTCTTCCAATTTTTCTATTGCCGTATGCTGCATAAATCCGGCACGGTAGGTAGGTTCTAAAGTTGCATTGTCAAGTGCGTTTATAATATCGTGACCGGTGTTTCCGCCTTTTATTTCGTAAATGGCGTCAACAGCAATTTCCTCTGGAGTAACATATTCCATTTGGCCTTGAGCCGTAATTGCTTCGAACTCGCCGCGTGAGAAAGTTCCGTTTTCCCCTGTATCAATAAACACAGATGTAAGTTTGCCTTTTGATACGAATTCATTTTCTAATTTCAGGTTTAATTTGCCAACTAGATTAACAGCATCGTCAATATCAACTTCAACAAGTTCAATTGCTTTGCCCCGTTTTTTAATTTCTCCGAATTCTATTTTTTTCCAGGCTATTGCCGCCGTTGGTTTTATTTCTTTTGTAATTGGTCCGTCCGGCGTTCTTCCCATTAAGAATAATAAGAGAGTATGCGCGCCTGCAACCGATGATTTACTTAACAATACGCGGGAAGGTTTTTCCTCGCTGTGTGTGTAAGGTATATTTAACCCCATTCCCCCTGTTCCGCTGGTTCCGATTTTTACATACGCCTGTGTTTCAAACTTATTCATAGAAGCGTATAAAATTTGGATATGTCTTATTAATTGCGGAATATAAAGCGTGCACATCAGTTTTTCCATTTCTTCCATCATCGTTTCCGCGGTTGGATTACCTTCCATAATTGTTTTTATTCTATGGTAGGTTGTATAAATATCCTGATATGCAATTCCGGTTGCCGAATTAATACTGTCAATAATAATATCCGGTTTATGTTTTTCAAGAAGCTGATAAATTGAAGAACTGGCTAAAACTTCGCCGGTCATTTCTTCCATTGTGTCTTTCATTAAAATTTTTCTTTTTTCAGGATCGGTAAGAAGTTCCAATCTGTTTTCATCCTTAAAATCATTTCGTACAAAAATATTTCCCCACCACCCAATAAAAAAATCATCGGGCATATCTGGAAATTCAATTTTTAACTGCTGAATGTGTTCTTCAACTTCTGATTTGTTTAAAGATGTTACAATTATTTGTCTGGGATTTTCTTTAACTAATTTTCTTGTAACAGCGTTTCCAACCAAACCCCAGCCGCCTAAAACCAATACTTTTTTGTTCTTAATATCCATTGTTTCCTCGGTATTATTAAATTTTCAAGAAATACTTAATAAAATTAACCTGTAAGTCTGATTTAGGCAAGGAAATTCATAAAGTGCAAGAATTTATTTAACTAAATAATGACTAACTTTAATTGATAATCATGATATGCTTTCTTAAATTGCTCACTGTTTAAAATAATAAAAGACATTAAATTTTATGAAAATTTCAGATTTTTTAAGCGGCGGTAAAATAATAGCTGAGTTAAAAGGAAACACAAAAGAAGATATAATTAATGAACTTATTAATCTTTATGCTGATGATGAAAAAATTGTAGATATTGAAAAAGTAAGAAAAGCAGTTGTTGATAGAGAAAAAATTATGTCAACCGGAGTAGGTAAAGGATTTGCTATTCCGCATGCGAAAACTAATGATGTAAATGATATAATTGCCGCTTTCGGGAAATTAAAAGAACCTGTTAATTTCGATTCCTTAGATAAAGAACCTGTTAACCTTGTAATGCTTTTGGTTGCAAAGGAAAATCAAGTTGGAATTCATATAAAATTGTTAAGCAGAATATCGAGAATGATAAACAATGAAGATTTCCGCGAAGCATTAATAAATGCGGAAACCGAATCTGAAATTTTATCCGTTTTTGAAGAAGAAGAAAAAAAATATATTTAATTCACTTTCTCCCAATTAACACTCCCGGATTATGATTAAGGCAATTACTGGAACTAAAGATATTTTACCGATAGATATTCCTAAATGGAAATACCTTGAAAGTATTGTTGAAAGTACAATGAAGACTTTCAATTATAAAGAAATACGCACTCCAATTTTTGAGGAAACAGCTTTATTCTCAAGAGGAATCGGCGAAAGCACTGATATTGTTAGTAAAGAAATGTACAGCTTTGTTGACAGAAGCGGCACAAGCGTTACGTTAAAACCGGAAATGACCGCTTCAACGGTCCGCGCGTTTATGGAACACTCACTTGGTAAACAGCAGGGACTTAATAAATTATATTATGTATCTCCCATGTTCAGACAGGAAAGACCTCAAGCAGGAAGATACCGTCAGTTTCATCAATTCGGAGCAGAGGCTTTAGGAAGCCACGAACCTTTAATTGACGCCGAAATGATTATTCTAGCACATAGGATTATTAGTCGGCTAGGACTAAATAATATTGAGATTAAAATTAATTCCTTAGGCATTCCTGAATCAAGAGAAAAATATAAAATAATTCTTAAAGAATTTATAAAACCTCATTTTGAAAAATTGACAGAAGACAGCCGTAAAAGATTTGATACGAATATTTTGAGAATTTTTGACAGCAAAGCTGATAACGATCAGCAAATAATGAAAGATGCCCCATTGCTTATTGATCACCTTGACGAAGAAAGTCTAAAACATTTTGAAACCGTAAAACAGATTCTTGATAAAGCAAAAATTAAATATGATGTCGACCCAAAACTTGTACGCGGACTCGATTATTATACACATACTACTTTTGAAATATTAAGCAGCAGCGTTGGAGCGCAAAGCGCACTTTGCGGCGGAGGAAGATATAATCTGCTTGCCGAGCAGCTTGGCGGTAATCCAACTCCTGCAATTGGTTTTGCCGCGGGAATAGAAAGAATTCTTCTTGCCTGCGAAAATGAAAAAAGCCTTAATTTGCCTGAAGATAATATTGATTTATATATTGTACGAATGGATAAAGAACTTACTGCCGAAGCTTATGAACTTTCCGTTATTTTTAGAAATGAAAATATTAACGTTGAGCTTGATTATCTTTCGCGAAGCGTTAAAGCCCAGATGAGAGAGGCGAATAAATTAAACGCTAAATTTGTTCTGCTGATTGGCGGCGATGAGTACGCACAGAAAAAACTTGTACTTAAAAATATGGAAACAAGCGAACAAATTTTCTTTGATATTAATGATTTAATTTCTATTAAAGAAAAAATTATTAACTAATAGTTATATTCTTAATCTGCATCTTATTATTTTTTAGCGTTGATAATGATAATGATAATGATAAGGATTAAGATAATGATAGAGATTTTTAATTATGCCTTTAAAAAATCCCAAATCTATTCCCAAAATACCCAAAACCCGAAAGAAAAAAGCTCTTTCGGCAATTGATTTGATTCCCCAACCGAAACCGGATAAAATTGAATATGTATGCAAAACATATTTTAAGTATGAGATGCCGACTAAAAAACAATATTGCGTGATTGCAGTTGAGACTGTTACCGCGTTCGCTAATTTTGCTTATGAAATTTCTATTGAATGGTTAAGAGATAAACGGGAGATAAATATATTATTGGCGGGATTAAAAGCTAAAACGAATATGGTGCCTATGGTTCAGCCCGCCAAAAAAGAAATTTTCTTTGAAGACCTGGTTGGCGAATACATTATAAATATTATAAAACAGGACGGCGCAATAAATACAGGCGTCTTTAAATTCAATATCTTCAATAAAGAAATCAAACTTATAAAAAATTTCAAACCTAAAAAGAAAAACAACAGATTCTTCTGCGAGTTTAAAGTTGAAGAAGAAGAATTTAATTTTAACTAATATATAAATCAATAGCGGATAAATAAACGCAGACATTCCGCCGGGTTAAATAAAATTATATGCAAAAAATTTTCGGCAGAAAACCTGTGCTTGAAGCTCTTAAATCGGGCGAAGAAATTGAACAAATATATATTGCTCATGATCTGCGCGGCGAAGTAGTAAATCAAATATTCGCAGCGGCCAAAAAAAGAAAAATTAAAGTTTCTCAAGTTTCTTCGGCAAAATTCAGAGAACTGGAAGATAATAAAAACTCACAGGGTATAATTGCTCTAATAAGCGGTGTTAAATATTACTCTCTTCAGGAAATTATAGATCAATCAAAAAATAATGAATTCCCGTTTTTGCTTATTCTTGATTCGATACAGGATCCTCACAACCTAGGCGCAATTATGAGATCAGCTGAATGCGCTGGAGTTGACGGAGTTATATTAACTACACACGAAAGCGCTTCAATTAATGAAACTGTTCAAAAAACTTCCGCCGGTGCTGTTTCGCATTTAAAAATTTGTAAAATTATTAATCTTGTTCAGACTATTAAGGAATTAAAGGCCAGCGGTTTTTGGATTGCAGGTTCATATTTGGGAAATTCAAAAAAATATAATGAAATTGATTATAAACTCCCCTTAGCTTTAATAATGGGAAATGAGGAAAAGGGGATAAGAGAACTTACCGCAAAAAACTGCGACTTTTTGATTGAAATTCCGATGAAAGGAAAAATTCAATCTTTAAATGTTTCTGTCGCGACTGGAATTTTACTTTTTGAGATTTCTAGAAATCGAAACACCTAAATTTTTACTTACTATTTGCATTTCCCTATATTTTCCCGTTTTTTGAACTTTTTTGAGATTAAGACTGTTAATTTGTAAAGTTGACAAAAAAATATAGATTTAATCTTGACAAAAATTTCCAGATTGATTAGGTTTACTAGTGAAATTTGAAAAGAATGAAAATTACTGCTTTTTGATATAAAAGCATTAATGTAAAAAAGGAGAAAACATGGCTGAAGTAAGAGCCGAGGATTTTGGAAGTGAAGAGCAGGCAAAAATTGTTGAGGACTTAACTAAGTCTGATTATAAATGGGGATGGGAAACTATAATTGACCATGACACATTTCCAAAAGGATTAAGTGAAGAAGTCGTAATTGCCATATCAAAAAAGAAAAATGAACCAAATTGGATGACCGAATGGCGTTTAAAAGCATACCGGCATTGGCTTACTATGGAAGAACCGGTTTGGGCAAAAGTTCATTATCCTAAAATTGATTATCAGGATATCAGTTATTTTTCAGCTCCCAAATCGCAACCTGAATTTGAAAGTTTAGATCAAGTCGATCCGGAATTATTAAGAACATTTGAGAAACTCGGAATCCCTCTAGAAGAGCAAAAAAAATTGGCAGGCGTTGCAGTTGACGCTGTATTCGATTCTGTTTCTGTTACTACAACTTTTAAGAAATCGCTTGCCGAAAAAGGAATAATTTTTTCTTCAATTTCGGAAGCTCTTCATGAGCATCCCGAACTTGTAAAAAAATATATCGGTTCTGTTGTTCCTTATACCGATAATTATTACGCGGCTTTAAATGCGGCCGTATTCAGCGATGGTTCCTTTGTTTATATACCAAAAGGCGTTCGCTGCCCGATGGAGCTTTCAACATATTTTAGAATTAATAATATTGATACAGGCCAGTTTGAAAGAACCTTAATTGTTGCCGAAGATAATAGCTACGTTAGTTACCTCGAAGGATGCACTGCTCCTATGCGCGATAAAAATCAGCTTCACGCCGCGGTTGTTGAACTTGCCGCTTTTGATAACGCTGAAATAAAATATTCCACCGTGCAGAATTGGTATCCCGGCGATAAAGACGGCAAAGGCGGAATTTATAACTTTGTTACAAAACGCGGTGCCTGCCGCGGAAAAAACTCGAAAATTTCATGGACTCAGGTTGAAACAGGTTCGGCAATTACCTGGAAATACCCTAGCTGTATTCTTCAGGGAGATAACTCAATTGGCGAATTTTATTCAGTTGCGGTTACTAATAATTTCCAGCAGGCTGATACCGGTACAAAAATGATTCATATCGGCAAAAACACGAAAAGCACAATTATTTCTAAAGGCATTTCGGCAGGCAAAAGCGATAACTCATACCGCGGACTTGTAAAAGTATTAAAAAATGCAGACGGCGCAAGAAATTTTTCGCAATGCGATTCAATGCTTATGGGTGATAAATGCGGTGCGCATACCTTCCCTTATATTGAAGTGGATAACAATACGGCTCAAATTGAACACGAAGCCACAACATCCAAAGTGGGAGAAGATCAAATTTTTTATCTGAATCAAAGAGGCATTTCAACGCAGGATGCGGTTAATATGATAGTAAACGGATTTTGTAAAGAAGTATTTAATAATCTTCCTATGGAATTTGCCGTTGAGGCACAGAAACTTCTTGCAATAAGTTTGGAAGGAAGCGTAGGATAATTGGATGATTGAATGATTGGTTGAATGTTTACAAATATTAATCAATCAATCTGATTCCCAAACACATTAAAGAATTGAAAAAGAATATTAAAGGATAATCACAAATGATAAAAATCAAAAACTTACACGCGAATATTGAAGGTAAAGAAATATTACGCGGAATTAATCTAGAGGTCAAAGCCGGCGAAGTCCATGCGATTATGGGACCAAACGGTTCCGGCAAAAGTACACTTGCCAATGTTTTAGCCGGACATGAAAGTTATGAAGTAACAAAAGGAAATGTTGAATTTGAAGGGAAGGAGTTATTGGAATTAGCACCGGATGAAAGAGCGCGTGAAGGATTGTTTTTAGCATTTCAATATCCGATTGAAATACCCGGAGTTTCTAATGCGACATTTCTGAAAACCGCGATAAATGAAATCAGAAAACATCACGGTCACGATGAAATTTCGGCAAAAGATTTTTTAGCTCTGATAAAAGAGAAAGCTAAAATTTTAGGAATGGATAATTCTTTAATCAGCCGTTCTGTTAACAGCGGATTTTCCGGCGGTGAAAAAAAACGTAACGAAATTCTTCAGCTATTAATGCTGAATCCTAAACTTGCATTGCTTGATGAAACCGATTCCGGTTTGGATATAGACGCATTAAAAATTGTTTCCGAAGGTGTTAATAAATTTAAAAATAAAAACAACGCCGTTATTGTTGTAACTCATTATCAAAGACTGCTTGATTATATAGTGCCGGATTTTGTTCATGTTTTATCTAAAGGACGAATTATTAAATCGGGCGGAAAAGAATTGGCTCTCGAACTTGAAGCAAAAGGTTACGATTGGATTAAATCAGAAGAACTGGAAACAGCGTAAGCAAAGGAGCAAATTGATAATGGCAAATAATGAAAATATAAAAGACTGGTATATTTCCAATTTTAAATCGTTTGAAGAAAAATTAAACGGTCAGTCCCAATCTTTTTTCCATAAATTCAGAAAAGATGCTTTAATAAAATTTTCTGAACTTGAATTCCCAACTACTAAAAATGAAGAATGGAAATACACCAATATTAATCCGATTTTAAAACATAATTTTAATCATGCTTTTAATTCGGTTAAACCTGTAATTACAAATGAAGAAATTCAGAAATATTTGTTCAGCGGATTTGAATTTCATCTTCTAGTTTTTATTAACGGTATTTATTCCGAAGAATTATCGGATATAAACGAATTGCCCGAAGGAGTTATTGTTGACAGTCTGAATAATGTCCTGAAATCTAATCCTGAATTAATACAAGAACATTTGTCCAAATATTCAAAGGTTGATAATTCGTTTAACGCGCTTAATTCCGCGTTCTCAGCCGACGGTTATGTGGTTTATGTACCTGACGGAAAAATAATTGAAAAACCTCTTCAAATATTATTTTTGAACGGAGCCGAAAATGATGAGGTTCTTTCTCTTCCAAGAAATATTATTATAGCCGGAAATAATTCTCAGGTAAAAGTAATTACAACTTTTTATGGTTATAAAAAGAATACATATTTAACAAACGCAGTAAATGAAATTTTCGCCGGAGAAAATTCAATTGTTGATTTATATAAAATTCAAAACGAAAACAGCGGAGCTTTTCATATTGATAAAACAGATGTTTATCAATTAAAGCATAGCGTATTCAGTCATTATAATTTTGCCTTCGGCGGTAAAATTGTGAGGAACGATATCAACTCGGTTTTAGGCGATGAGTTTACCGAAACAAATTATTTCGGAATGTATCTTGGCAATGAGAAACAGCATATTGATAATCATACTTTTATTGATCACGCAAAACCGAATTGCGTAAGCAACGAGTTATATAAAGGAATTTTAGACGACGATTCGCACGGTGTTTTTAACGGGAAAATATGGGTAAGACCTGACGCTCAAAAAACAAACGCTTATCAGTCAAATAAAACTATTCTGCTTTCTAAAAACGCGAAGATTGATACTAAACCGCAATTAGAAATTTATGCGGACGACGTAAAATGTTCGCACGGCGCTACAATAGGCAGGCTTGACGAACAGGCTTATTTCTATATACTTTCAAGAGGAATTTCGCCAGAGTTTGCTAAGTCAATGCTTATTAGAGCTTTCGCGAATGATGTTGTTGAGTCAGTTAAAATTGACGAATTAAGAGAACAGCTGAATCATATGATTTTCGAACATCTTCATAGAGTGGAAATTTAAATTAATAACTAAACCGGAAAAATTTTGTTAAGCGAAAAAATTATTCAAAAACCTGCTAAAAGAAAATTCGACGTTAATGAAATAAGAAAAGATTTCCCGATTCTTAATCTGCAAATAAACGGAAAACCTTTGTGTTATCTGGATAACGCCGCTACTACACATAAACCGGATATTGTAATTGAAGGTACTAAACATTATTACACTCATGAAAACGCTAACATTCACCGGGGACTTCATTTTCTAAGCGAAGCTGCAACGCAGTCTTATGAAAACGCCAGACTTAAAGTAAAAGAATATATTAATGCGATGAGTTCTTCTGAAATTATATTTGTAAGAGGAGCTACCGAAGCAATCAATTTAGTTGCCGCTACAATGGGTAACGGAAAATTTATTGGCGAGGGAGATGAAATTATCGTCTCGAATATGGAACATCACGCTAATATTGTCCCGTGGCAAATGCTTTGTGAAAGAGTCGGCGCTAAATTAAAAGTTATTCCGATTAATGATAACGGAGAACTGATACTTGAAGAATATGATAAACTGCTGAATGAAAAAACTAAAATGGTTTCAATTGTTCATATATCTAATTCACTCGGGACAATTAATCCTATAAAAGAAATTATTGACCGGGCTCATAAGTTTAACGTGCCTGTTTTAATTGACGGCGCGCAGACAGTACAGCATTCAAGAGTTGATGTTCAGGATTTGGACTGCGATTTCTTCGTCTTTTCCGGTCATAAAGTTTTCGGCCCGACAGGCATAGGAGTTCTTTACGGTAAAACTAGTTATTTAAATCAGCTTCCGCCATACCAGGGCGGGGGAGATATGATAAGAACTGTTTCATTTGATCAGACAACTTTTGACGGTCTTCCGAATAAGTTTGAAGCGGGTACTCCGAATATTGTCGGCGGCATTGGATTAGGCGTGGCTTTGTTATACATTAATTCATTCGACATTAATGATATTATAGAATACGAAACAAAATTATTGGAATACGCGACTGAAAAACTTTTAAGTATAAACGGACTAAAAATTATTGGTACGGCTAAAGAAAAAGCTTCGGTTATTTCTTTTGTGATTGACGGAATCCATTCGTATGATATTGGGACTATGCTGGATACGTACGGAATTGCTATTAGAACCGGACATCACTGCTCGCAGCCGACAATGAAAAGATTCGGCGTTTCTGCAACGGCGCGCGCCTCTTTTGTTCTTTATAATACTTTTGAGGAAATTGACAGACTTTATAACGGATTATTAAAAATCAAAAAAATGATGGCGTGATTAAAATGCCAGACACAAGTATCAAGAATCAAGTATCAAGAAAAGGATATTAAAATGATAGACAAAGGTAAATTGGAACAGCAGGTAATCGCAATGTTAAAAACATGTTTCGATCCTGAAATTCCTGTTGATATATATGAGCTTGGATTGATTTATGAAATTAAAATTGACGATGAAGCAAATGTATATTTAAAAATGACTTTAACATCTCCGGCTTGCCCGGTTGCCGGAAGTCTTCCAGGCGAAGTTGAAGATAAAGTTAAAGGCATTAAAGAAGTTAATCAGGTTGTTGTTGATCTTGTTTGGGAGCCTGAATGGAATATGGATAATATGACCGAAGAAGCAAAATTAACTTTGGGAATGTTGTAATGCATTCCCGCACGTTTTTAGCGGGGATCTAATAATAAGAACTCACAGATTCCGGCAAAAAAGAATGCCGGAATGACAATTATTAAAAAAACTGAAAGGATGCAAAATGTTAGAAATAAATGTACGTCCGCCAATGTATGATCCCGAAGCGGTTCAGCCGATGAGGGATGAATTAATTTATGTTGGATTCGAAGAACTTACTACTCCTCAAAAAGTGGAAGATGTACTTTCTTTGAAAGACGATAAAACTTCTTTAGTAGTAATAAATTCCGTTTGCGGATGCGCCGCCGGCAGCGCCAGACCCGGAGCTACTCTCGCGTTGCAGAACAATATTATTCCGGATAGATTTGTTACTGTTTTTGCCGGCCAGGACCGCGACGCGGTTGACCAGGTTAGGAATAATTACTTAAAAGGATTTCCTCCTTCTTCGCCATCTATGGCAATTGTAAAAAACGGCGAAGTATTATTTATGATGCCGCGTCATCATATTGAAGGAAGAACAGCCGAAGAAGTTTCGGAAACTTTAAGAGAGGAATTTGAAAAACACTGTACTGCACAAGGTCCTTCAATTTCACAGGAAGCATATTCAAAACTTGTACACGCCAGGGCATGCGGTTCAAAAATTCCTTTGAATGAAGCGAATAATTAATATTTAATATAGATTATAAATTTTTCTTGGCGGCCATTGCGTTAATCTTTGCGTCCTTTGCGTGAAAATACAGTTTTAGTTCACGCAGAGACCGCAAAGAAATCCGCAGAGATCGCAAAGTAAGATAAATAGAAAGAATAAAATGAAATTCAGCGCGCAAGAAGAATACGGAATACGATGCTTAATACAGCTCGGTAAGGCATATAAAAATAATAAAGCCCTTACCATCCCCGAAGTAAGTGAAGCCGAAGGAATATCGCAGCATAACGCCGCGAAACTGCTTCGTGTACTTCGCCTGGGCGGAATATTAGAAAGCGAAAGAGGGCAGACCGGAGGATATACTTTAACCCGTCCGCCGAATAAAATTATGATCGGCGAAGTTCTTAATGTTCTCGGCGGAAGATTATTTGATGATTCTTTCTGCCAATCTCATTCCGGCGCTATTGATATATGTACAAACACGGTCGATTGTTCAATCCGTTCTCTCTGGAAAATAATTCAGGACGCGGTTGATTCCGTTGTAAATAATCTTTCCTTAAACGATCTGCTTGGTACGGAATTCGACTTCTTTTCAAAAATAAATTTTTCTCATATCGAAGAAACAAAAGAATTAAAATAGATTTACCGATTGATTTTATTGTCCTACTTTAACATGCTGAAATTGTCTTTATAAATTGATTTAGCATTTATAAATCTTAAAAATGAACATCAAAATTCGATTTGTGATTTAAAATATAACTAGTCGGTTTTTCTTGACCAATTAGTTCAAATTGGTTAATTTGATTTCAGTTTAATAACAGCTCAAAAAACTTGACCACTTTTTATCCTATATAATTTGAATATTAATCCATTTATTAAAAATATAATTCAACTATTAATTAAAGGAAGTATATATGAAAATATTCTTACCGTATTTATTGTTTTTAGGGGTATTGGTTCTCGGTATTACAAATTGTTCATCGTCGGAAAAAAGTTCGGATAGTATGAAAATTGAAGAAGCTCCCCCTCCGTTGTCTCCCGGAACAGCCGCCGTTGAGGCTGAAGTTGTTTCATCTTCTGATTCTGAAAACGGAACAGTTTATAAAATTAAAATTCTTAAAGTATTGGAATACGGATCAAGCACCCCTTCTCTTGCTGAAGATTCTGAAATGGAAACCTTACTTTCAAAATCCTTGGCTGAAAATAACAATATTGAAAATGGTAAAAAGTTTAAATTCATTCTTAGAAGCGGATCGCCGCTTGGTGAAGAATCAAAAAATTCAAACTGGATAATTTCCAAAATCTACCAATAAATTTTTGAGGCAATAATATGAAATTGAAAGTAAATAAAATTATTTTCCCCGTTTTTTTTATCACCCTTTTAGGTTTTCTTTATGTATTTAATTCTTCCGAAAACGAAAATTATTCCGTAAAAATAAATAAAATGCGTTCAACCGATTCACCCAAGGCAGAACAGCAATCTGTTAAAGGACGCGAAGAATATTTATTTACGATGCTCAGAGATCCTAAAACAAATAGAATCCCTGATGATGTTGTTTATAGAGAAATGAAATTCACGGAAAATATTAAAAACAAAGGATTGAGAAAAACTAACGCTGATTTAATAACATGGAAAGAAGCCGGTCCTAAAGATGTAGGCGGACGTACAAGAGCGTTGGGTGTTGATATTAGAGACGCGAAAATAGTACTGGCCGGCGGCGTAAGCGGCGGTATATGGAAAACAACCGATAAAGGTTCAACCTGGAAATTAAAATTTACAACTACACAGGTGCTTTCTGTTTCAAGTCTTGTGCAGGACATCAGAGCCGGACATGAAGATACATGGTATGCGGCTACCGGTGAATTTATCGGGAATTCGGCTACAAAAACCGGCGCGGCTTTTAGAGGCGCAGGAATTTACAAATCTGTTGATAACGGCGATACATGGCAACTGCTTCCTAAAGATGATGATGTAACTTTATGGGACAGCCCTTTGGATTATATTTCTAAAATTGCTATTAACCCGGTTACAGGTTCACTGTTTATTGCAAGCAACGGATATGGAATATTAAAATCAACCGACGGCGGAATTAATGGTGATATTGTTTTAGGTGATAATAACTCATATTGCGAATTGGATATTGCCGCCAACGGAACAATGGTTGCAACTCTTTCCGAGGCTACAAACTCATCTTCTGCTCCTTCAAAAGTAGGTGTCTGGATGTCGCAGGACGACGGCGTTAACTGGACGGATGTTACACCCGTTGATTATCCTGTCGGGCTTGGTTATAACAGAGCTGTGGCCGCTATTGCGCCTTCAAATACTGATGTTTGTTATGTTTTGGTTGAGATTGATGATGACAATGACGATAACAGAATTTTTAAAATCAACCTAGCTTCAAACAGCTCGGTGGATTTATCCGCTAATCTTCCGGACTTTAGCGGAAGCGGGAAATATAAATCTCAGGGCAGTTATAATATGTTAATTGCTGTTAAACCTGACGATGAAAATTTTGTTTTAATAGGCGGAACAAATATTTACCGTTCGTTCGACGGATTCGCTACTCCGTTAACTCAACTTGATAAAGACTGGATCGGCGGATATGATCCGGAAGGCGGCAGCTGGGTGAACTCACATCCCGATATTCATTCATTCGCGTTTGAACCCGGATTTCCTGCAAGAGTGTGGATTGGACATGACGGCGGATTAAGTTACGCAAGTAAAATTACAGGTCTGAAGGGAATAGATTTTTCAACCGCCTTCAGCTGGACTAATAAAAACAAGGGATATAATGTAACACAGGTTTATCATGTTGCTATTCCTAGAGCAGCTGGCGATAATAGAATAATGGCCGGAACTCAGGACAACGGGACCCCTTATTTTAAGTTTGACGGATCCACAATTTTAGAGTCAAGAGACGTAAGTTCCGGCGACGGATCATACTGTTATTTTGGAGAGGACAAAGCTTATGTTTCTACTCAAAACGGTTCTATGATTCAATTAGGTTATGTTACAGCCGGTGATGTGCCTAGTATTTTCTCTAGTACCGGCGGTGTTACATATGCATTTATTCATCCTTCGGACGCAACTAATCAATACTTTATTAATCCGTTCGCTGTTGATCCTACCGGGGAAACAGTTTTATATTATCCGGCAGGCACATCTATTTGGAGAAATAAACAAATTAAAAATTTCCAGCCTAGCAGCGGCGGCTGGGATGGACAGAGCTTCGGCTGGGTTAAACAAGCAGCATTGGAAATTGAGGCAGGATACAGATACTCCGCGATTAATGTGTCAAATGAAAACAGCTCGCACGTACTTTATTTTGCGGCTTATAATGCAAGCGCCTCGCCAAAAATATTCAGACTTGACAACGCAGATGTAGTTGACGCGGCTGCGGTAGATATTTCAATATCTGCATTACCTGCCGGTTCATTTATAAATGAAATTGAAATTAATCCTCTTAACTCAAATGAAATTATTGTTGTAGCGACTAATTATAACATCATCGGTTTGTATCATTCAATAGACGGCGGAAGCACTTATTCAGCAATCGAAGCTAATCTGGCAGGCGATGAAGGAAGAGGACCGTCTTTAAGATCGGCTAAAATTCTGCCTACTCCTAGCGGCACAATTTATTTAGTCGGTACAAGTGTAGGACTATTTTCTACTTTATATCTTGACGGCGCAAATACAGTATGGCAGCAGGAAGGTGCAGATATTATCGGTAATGTTGTTGTTGCAAGTCTGGACGCTAGAACTTCAGATAATTATGTAGCGGTTGGAACACACGGACGCGGAGTATTTACAGGCACCGCAAAAACAATTGTAGGTATTAAACAATTGGATGAATTGCCTACGTCTTATACATTATCACAGAATTATCCCAATCCGTTTAACCCTACAACTAATATACGTTACTCGGTTCCCGTTGCGTCAAATGTTAGTTTAAAAATATTTAACACAAACGGAGAAGAAGTATCCGAAATTGTAAATCAATATATGGGTGCCGGAACATTTGAAGCCAGCTGGAACGGAACAAACAGCCGCGGCGCAAAGGTTGCAAGCGGAGCTTACATTTATACTTTACGTGCCGGTGATTTTGTGCAGACTAAGAAAATGATTATGCTGAAATAAGTTAGAGGTAAGAAGTAAGATATTAAAAGCCCGACTTCTTTAAGAAGTCGGGCTTTTTTATGAGGGATAAATATACTAAACCGTAGCTTTTTCTTTTTTATATAAATTCTGAAGGCTTTTACCTTCTCTTGCTTTCCAGCTGCCTTTGTGATACGCATAACCCGCGATTAACGGCAATGCTAAAGTTGCTTCGCTGTATACCATCTGTTCAAAAGTTGTTTCAACCTTGCCCCATGAACTTGCTTCTTTTAATGTTGAACTTGAAAGAGCGCCGTCTCTAACATCGGCAACCGTAATCTGCACGGCGTATTTGTGCATTGGAGCGTCTTCCATTAAAATATCCGCGGCAACTACAATATCCTGTGTAAAGTTTTTAGGAACGCCGCCGCCGACCATAAAAATACCTGTTTCTTTATTTTTGAGTTTTATCTGAGTCAATTCAAGAAAATCTTTTGCGGAATCAATTGAAACATGTTTATCGGGATTATTGGTCTGATGAACAACAAATCCGAAGCCTGCGGAACAATCTGAAAATGCCGGTACAAAAATAGGAACGTTCTTTTTATATGCTTCATAAACAACACTGTCGTCTACTTTAGGACCGCCGTTTTCTTCAAGGTATTTTCCGAATTCCCAAAGCAGTTCTCTTGACGAATAGGGACGGGGTTCAAGTGAATCTAATATTTTCGCTGTTGTATCATCGCATATTCTAAGTTCGTCTTCATCAATAAATGTATCGTAAATTCTGTCAATATGTAATTCTCTCATTACATTATCATCAACATACGGCGAACCTATATAATGCTTAAATCCCAATGCTTCAAAAAAATCCTGGTCGACCATAATCGCACCGGTTGAAACAATTGCGTCAACCATATTATTTGCTACAAGGTCGTGAACAATCTTTTTTAATCCGGCGCTGAATAAACTTCCTGCTAATGTTAGAATAACTGCGCATTCTTTATCCTTAAGCATCATATCATAAATTTGAGCGGCTCTGTTTAAGTCTCTCGCTGAGAATGCCATTTTTTCCATCGATTCAACTAGTTCAACCACATTAAGTTTTTTTATATCGATATGCTGAACGGTTTCTTTTAATAGATCTTTTTTCTCCATTTTATCTCCTTTAAATTTTAAGAGGCAAATATATGTTTTTAAATACAAAAATTATAATGATATTTCAAATATTTTTTATACGTACGGCATGCGATTAAAAGCGTTTTGTTTTATCATCACATATTCGGGTAATGTAAAAATTTTTCCCCGCCTCATTTTAACATGACAGATTAATCTTAATGAACTATATTAAATCAAAACAGAATTTAACACAATGAAAGAATTTAACATCGGCATAAAAAGTATTGAAGAATTAGTAAAAGAACTTTACAATGCTATTTCTTTTGAAAATCCTTCGGAGGTGAACCTGGACCGGTTTAAATTATTATTTAAACCGGACGCGCGGTTATTGTATTTTTCAAAAGACTCAATTGAACAGTTAAAACTCGAGACCTTTGTTATCCGCTTAAAAGAACAAATTGATAACGGCAATATAAAAAGTTTTTATGAATATGAGATAACAAAAACAATTGATTCATTCGGGAAAATTGCTCATGTATTCAGTACTTATGAGGCAAAAGAGCATCCTGAAAATATAAAAGTAATTCAAAGAGGAATTAATAGTATTCAGCTAATCTTCGATAAAGATAGATGGTGGATAATAAGTTTAATGTGGTTTAATGAAGACAGTAAAAATATAATCCCCGAAAAATACTTTCCTCACTTTAATGAAGCCGGAAACTCCAACTAGCAGTGACCCATAATTAAATCAGACAATAATAATTTTGTTAAAACTTCTATTTTAGTATCTTAAAACTCATAAATCAATTTGTTAATACCAGAATGATAATGGTTCAATTAAACCCGGATATATTTAAATTAATCAAACTTATTTTTAGTTAAATCTAAACCAGAATCTCTAATTAATGTGATCTTTTCAAATGGGTAAAATGCATAATAATCCGGCAATATTTATTTTCTCCTTGTTATTCGGGTTTATTTTATTTTCATGTAAATCATCGGAATATCAAACATTAAAAAATTTTCAGGAACCTGAATCAGTTGAGTATGATATTACTGAAATTCCATTATTAGGACCTGCGTCTGAAAAAAATTCTGAGCTTTCCGGCTTAGCCTGGTTTGATGATAATTTAATATTGCTCCCGCAGTATCCTTTTAATATTGGGGAAGATACATTAGGCGTGATATTTAAAATCAGCAAAGCAAGGTTATCAGATTTTATTTCACACAAAGATGAATCCGAAATTGAACCTGAAAAAATAACCATAATCGCCGAAGGTTTGCAAAGATTTAATAAAAGCGGTCAGGGTTATGAATCAATTGCTTTTAACGGAAATGATGTTTATTTGACTATTGAAGCTTCAGAAAATTCCAAAATGAATGGATACGTTGTTAAAGGCAAAATTAATAACGCTGCAACCCATATTATTCTCGATAAAAAATCATTAAAAAGAATCGAGCCCCAGGCGGATATTTATAATTTAAGTGACGAGACAATTTTTATATATAATAATAATATTTATACATTATACGAAGCCAACGGAAAGAATGTGAACCGTTATCCATATTCGCATAAATTTGATTCAGAATTAAACCTGCTGGGAAAAATCAATTTTCCCAATATCGAATATAGAATTACAGACGCATCTGCTCCGGATAATCAAGGAAAATTTTGGGTAATAAATTATTTGTACAGCGGCGACTGGAATGATCTAATACCGGCCGATGATGAAGAAGAAGATTTTAATCCGGGAAAAATGGAAAATCTTCGTTCAACAGAGAGACTTCTGGAATTTCAGATAAAAGATAGTATTATTGTTAGAACGGAAAAAAAACAGTTAAAAATCAAACTTTTAAATAATAATATAGGAAGAAACTGGGAAGGACTGGTAAAGTTTGGAAATTATGGATTTTTAATGGTTTCCGATTATTATCCCAAAACAATTCTCGGCTATTTAAAATATAGTAATTGAATGATTTTGTAAAATATCGCTGCTAAATAATTTCTTATTTTAGAAAATCTTGACATTCCGAAATAATTAAAATATATTTACAAGCTCTATTAAAAATCTCTAGATTTGGAGGAAGTAGTTTTGAAACAGGAAAAGTTAACAAGATTCGTCAAAACCGAAGATGCAGACAGAAAATGGTATGTTGTTGATGCAAAAGATCAGGTTTTGGGCCGTTTAGCGGCAAATGTTGCAAGCGTAATTCGCGGAAAAAGAAAACCGATATTTACACCAAATACAGATACCGGTGATTTTGTTGTTATTATTAATGCCGATAAAGTAAAAATGACTGGTAAAAGAGAAATATTAAAAACATATTTCCACCATTCAGGTTATCCAGGCGGTGGAAAAACTAAGTCATTTGCGGAAGTTATGAAGAAAAACCCCGAATTCGCTATTCAAAATGCTGTTAAAGGGATGCTTCCAAAAACCAAACTTGGAAATCAATTAATTAAGAAATTAAAAGTCTATGCCGGTGAAACACACCCGCATGAAGCACAAAAACCAGAAACATTAAGTTTTTAACGAGGAAATTTAATGGCAGATAAAATATTTGTTGGAAGAAGAAAAAACGCAACCGCAAGAGTTTATTTAAGAAACGGCTCAGGGAAAGTTACTATTAATGATAGAGAGTTTGAAAATTATTTCCCTTTAAAAACTAATAGAGATGATGTGGTTTTACCTTTGAAACTGTCAGAAACTTTTGGAAAATTTGATATTTTCGCAAATGTTAACGGCGGCGGTATTTCAGGTCAGTCCGAAGCTATTCGTTTAGGCATTTCAAGAGCTTTGGTTGAAATGAATCCTGATTTTAGACCGGTATTAAAAGCTGAAGGATTGATGAGAAGAGATCCTCGTATGGTTGAACGTAAAAAATACGGTCAGGCTAAAGCTAGAAAAAGATTCCAATTTTCAAAAAGATAATAAATTACTTAATCACTCATACTTTCGGATTTGCCTCCTGTGTCCAATATTAAAATGGATTAAAGGCAAAGTTGATGAAGGTAGAAGTAAAACAGGAGACATATCATGGCAAGAGTTGAACTTACTCAACTTATCGAAACAGGTGCGCATTTCGGCCACCTAACCCGCAGATGGAATCCCAAAATGAAACCATATATTTTTATGGAAAGAAACGGGATTCATATTATCGATTTAAAGAAAACACAGCAGGCTATTGATTTTACAGCAGAAAAACTTTACGAAATAGCTTCTACAGGAAAAAAAGTACTTTTTGTCGGTACAAAAAAACAAGCCAAAGGCGTTGTTGGTGCCGAAGCTAAAAGATGCGAAATGAACTGGGTCAGCGAAAGATGGCTGGGCGGTATGCTTACCAACTTTTCTACTATCCGTAAAAGTATAAAACATTTGCAAAATATTGACAAAATGGAAGGCGACGGTACTTTCGAAAAAATTACTAAAAAAGAAAGACTGCAGCTTACTAGAGAAAGAGAAAAATTAAGAAAAGTTCTTGACGGCATTGAAAATATGAACAAAATGCCGGGCGCTCTTTTTATTGTGGATATTAAAAAAGAATCAATCGCTGTTAAAGAAGCGCATAGATTAAACATTCCTATTTTCGCTATCGTTGATACAAACTGCGATCCCGATGAAGTTGATTATGTTATACCTGCAAACGATGACGCGGTAAGAGCCATTGAATTGATATTAAAAGTGATGGCCGATTCTGCAATTGAAGGCGCGCAAAAAGCTTCTGAATTAAAAGCTCAGGAATCTGCTGAAAAAGAAAGATTGAGAAAAGAAAGAGGCGAAGAAAGCGAAGAAGATAAAGATGTTAAAGTAAAAGTCAGAAGAGTTAAAGCAGACGTTAAAAAAGGGAAAAAACCTTTTAGAAAACCTGAATCCAGAGAAGAAGAGAAAAAAGTAGAAGTTAAGGCAGAAGAGATCAAAACTGAAGAGCCGAAAACAGAAACTAAAAATGAAGCTCCAAAAGAAGAAAATTAAGAATTTGTAATAAAACAAGGATAGATGTCATGGCAATTAGTGCATCACAAGTAAAAGAATTAAGAGATAAAACAGGCGCCGGAATGATGGATTGCAAAAAAGCTCTTTCGGAAGCTGATGGCGATTTTGAAAAAGCTGTTGAGATTTTAAGAAAAAAAGGTGCATCTGTTGCAGCCAAAAGAGCTGAAAGAACAGCCAACGAAGGTATTGTTTTAACTAAAATTATTGATGACGGAAAAACAGGAATTATTGTTGAAGTTAATTGTGAAACCGATTTTGTGGCAAGCAGTGAGGACTTTTTGAATTTTGCTAATTTTATTCTTTCAGTCGTTGAAAAGAATAAACCGGCGAATGTTGACGCGCTGTTGGATTTGGAATTAGATGGAAAGAAAGTAAGCGCTGAATTAACAGATATTATTGGTAAAATCGGCGAAAAAATTGAAGTATCAAGATTTTCAATTGAACACACAGATAACGGTTTAGTAGTGGACTATGTTCACCACGGTGCTAAATTAGCTGTTTTAATAAAAGCTGATAATATTCCTGCCGAGAAAAAAGATGAATTCGGAAATTTATTAAAAGATATAGCTATGCAGGCAGCGGCTATGAAACCTCAATATTTATCGCGCGAAGACGTACCGGCGGTAATTGTTGAAAAAGAAAAAGAAATTTATAAAGAAGTTGCTTCTAAAGAAGGAAAACCTGAAAATATTCTTGATAGAATAGCAGAAGGCAAACTGAATAAATTTTATGAAGAAGTCTGTTTAACCGATCAGGCTTTTATAAAAGAAAATTCTAAAAAAGTCGGTGAACTTATTAATGATTTTAATAAGGTAAATTCAGCTCAAGCTAAGTTGGTACTATTTCACAGATACCACCTCAGCGATGAGAAAAAATAAATT
>Ga0180009_10000519_pt1 | contig 52967 bp, 57 predicted proteins | sample OS_PC_MetaG_FD_123537 | JGI IMG/M metagenome (GOLD analysis project Ga0180009, IMG submission 123537) | Groundwater microbial communities from the Aspo Hard Rock Laboratory (HRL) deep subsurface site, Sweden - OS_PC_MetaG | ecosystem: Environmental > Aquatic > Deep subsurface > Groundwater... | reverse complement strand
GAACCCTGTCTCAGGTTTAAGGGCAAAAATATCGGATTTAAAGGCAAAATATCATATTTAAGGGCAAAGCAAGGCCGTTGATTTCGTTGGATTTCTCATCTCACAATTAAGGGCTACGCGACACCAGCACTAAGCCAGCTCGGAAAGCTCGGTCCTGATAGCACGTAGGTCGAGAACTGCCGTTTTCTCAAACCAGAGCCACCAGCAGCTCCCGCAACACCGACGCCAGCCCCGGTGCGCCTATCAGGGGAACCACGCGTATAGGCGCCAATTTGGGGATAGCGCGATCATAAACTGCCAAATTGATATGCCCATTGAGGCGAGAGGGGTAGATGATGCCGTCCGGCGAAGATTTGTGCTCGTAGAAGGCCAACGACCAAGCGCGAGCAAGGCTCTGGCGCGAAGCCTTCGCCACGTCCGAAGGCACACCCATACGAATGGCATGATCGTCACGCAGATCGACGAGACGAAGATCCTCTGTCGTCTCGATCTCGGCAAACCGGCGAAAGTGAATCTCCTTCTCCTCGATTGGAAGGTCACCGATTTGCCCATCTCGACGATCACGAAGGAGAGCTTCCAGGAAACAGACCTTCAAGGTCTCGCCGAGATAGAGGACTCCGAACCGGTTTTCGGCGATCCGGCGCCGCGGATCGCTGAACCGGCTCGGGCTTTTTCCGAAACCTAGAGGATCCGGATAGGTATCCAAGTAGATGCGTCCGAACCGCTTTCCGGCAGGAACAGTTTCAATATCGAGCTTTGCGTTCTTGAAGCCGGCGGGCGGCGCTGTTGCCGGCATTACCTGAAGTCACCGTGAGCAATGCCCCTGGCAGCTTCGATAACCTCATCAGGCTTCTCACTCCGCAACGCTTCAAGTCCGGTTTGCCCGTTGAGACCGCCTTGCGGTGTTACCAGAAACCTATAGACAGCCCAGGCACTGCCACCGAGGATTTGTTGGAGTTCGGGCAGCGCTTCGAACGGACGGCCATCATCATCGAGTTGCCAGGCAGGGAAGCGGAAGCCCCTCTTGGCCCCATCGAGCCCGAGAACTTGACCACTTTGGCGCCGCGTATTGACCGTCACGCGCGACACGCCCAACAGGTCGGCGAACGCTTCAGCGGTGAGCATATCGTTTGCGGCAAGTATTTCGGAGACACGCTTTTTCCCGCGGGCTCGGGCTTCTGTTAGAGCTGCCTTGAGGTCATCGCTGGGTTCGCCGGTCTCCTCAACCGGAAATGCGTTTGGCTGCTCCTCCACGAGCGATATCATCTGCGCGCCCGCCTTTGGATCCACCACAACGCGGAAGCTGACACTATGCCCAGCCTCCTTGCTAAGACGAACCGCCTCAACATACTGCCTGATTAGCGCTTTCTCAAAGGCAGCCTTGCGGGGTAGCTTTGTTGAAAACGCGACGTTTGGCGCAGCTACGCGGTCACTACCATGCCCGGGCTTTTCTACGGTCTTTGCGGTCGACATATCCGTCAATCTCCTTTCCCGCGAATATAGCCACTAACTGTCAGTTCGTCAAGTTCGTAAACTTCGTAAAGCAGCGGAGGACTGTCGTCCTTGCAAAGTCCAACTTGAGCAGTCGTGACACAGCTCTCACGCTGGCAACACTGCGCTCACTCGCCTACCTTTAGTGGATGAGGACGAAAACATACGAGATCGACAAGCACGAAAAGCGCCGCATCCCTTCACCGGGCGCCTGCATTTATTGTGGCGGGGCGTTCTCGCAAAACGATCTCACCGACGAGCACATAATCCCGTACGCACTCGGTCACAACACGCTGATATTTGAGAAGGCGTCATGCAAATCATGCGCGGCGATTATTCAACCCTATGAACAGGAGGTGCTGAAGAAGCAGCTCGGCGACTTCCGACTCCAAATTGATGCTCCTAGCCGAACGAAGAAAAAAGACCGGCCAAAGCACGTGGATATTCCGTTCGTTGCAGTCGATGCCAGCGGCAAGATCACTCGAGATCTGGGTTCACGCCCCTGTCCGTTGGAGGAGGCTCCACTGGTGCTCAACTTGTGGCAGTTTCCAGAGGCGCGCATCACACTCGGTGGCGCGCGCTCAGACAGCGGTCGCGGGCGACCGTGGAGTTATTTCGAACCCCGCGTCTATGAGATCAGCCGGAAAATTGCGAAGGAAACTGGCGAAGCCAATGTCGCAATGAAGCTGGGCGATGTGAACCGCAGCCACTTCCTTCGCTTTCTTGCCAAGACGGCACACGCCTTTGCGGTTGCGGAACTCGGCATGGATGGGTTCGATCCGTTCCTGAACGACATCATCCTCAATAAGAGCGACGATCTGTCTATGTACGTGGGAGGCACCTTACCGCACGAGGAGCGAGAGGCTGATCCTGCAGAAACATTCCTCATCTTCATTGGCGGCACCGAACAATTCGTCGCTGTCTACATCCAGTTCTATCCATTGCTGGGCTCACCCGCCTACGGAGTTGTTGTCGGGGAGCGTAACGGCAAGACCGAAGAACGGATCGATGCAATGAAAGCGCTCTACATGTGACCGCCGCCGGCGCGGTCGATGTGACGAGCCTCCTCAAGGAGGATATGGCGGAGGAAGATGCTCGGCCGATTTTGCGAGAGAGCGCTTGGGGCACACCCGAAACGATCATGTCGAGAGGATCCGCGGCTCTGGATTACGGCTTGAGACCTGGTCGCTGTTTTGGTGTTCGAGCCAGAATTCGAATAGATCGAGGCCTGCATTGAGCTTCTCGAGATGAACAACCTGGTCGGTGTCCTCCTCATCGTAGGGGGCAGCAAGCCCATCGATACTTGAGGCGTCGCCGACCACAAGGTAGTCGAAGCGCTTCATGCTTGCCTCGTCGCCAGTGGCAATCCCATTGCCATATGCGAGTGCCACCCCTGGATGAACACCGACCCGGTAGATTTCGGGTCCGACGACCTCATAGTAGGGCTGATCTGCGACTGGGCGATGTATCAGCAAATGCGGTGGAGCCAAGAGGTTGCTCGCCAAATTGACCTGCAATCGCGCAGTTCGCCCGGTCGTATTCTCACGGTAAACGGTCAGTTCGAGAGCTTCTTCTCGAGCGCGGCTGGAGGTCGTCTGGAAACGGATGACCCCGTCGGAGGACATCGCGATGCGCCGCAAATCTTCCTCCGATTCTATCGAGGGCAGGCTTGTCATATAGACATAGGCGACGTTTCCAAGCTCCCTCGTGCCTTGCAAGTTCCAGCGGGACGACCGCAGTTCTCCGCTGGTGACAATGCCCGAGAAGGCTTTGGGATTGGTGATATGATACAAACGAAGATCAAAGTCATCATCCGCACGTTGCCGACATCTGCCTGAAGCGGAACGTGTCAGTCCCTTCGGCCCGTCAATGAAGCACCGATAGAGCTGAGATCCATCCTCGTAACGCTTCACCAAACCGTCAGAGCGAATTTCTACAATCAGCCTGGTCAGATCCGTCGCGCGCGGGCTACCGACGTCTACAGAAAAGCGCGCCACATGCGTATCCGGTCCAACGTTGAATCCCAGGATCGGCGGTCCGAAAAAACTCGGCTGGAAGAAGTGCCAGCTTGAACGCTCCAGGAAGATCAGTTCCGGTAGCAACATGCTGCCGAAAGCGGCATGCCCAAGTCTGAGTTTTACCAGACCCTCAAATCGCCGTTCTGCGTCGCCGGACAATGCGGCCGACCGCCGGACGGGCGGCCCGGCAAGTCGCGGATCATTAGGCTGACTCAAATTCCTGCACCTCTGTCATTGCTCGGCGCCGAGGTCTGAATTGAGCGTATTACCTGAAGTACCTGAAAGCGCATGAACTATTCTTATTTCCGGTTCCGCCGATTCGGATGCTCCCGACTATAGTTCGACAATGGATCAAAGACGGAGAAAAGTAGAATGGAAGACGGAAGAAAGGTAGTGGAGAAGATACTGGAGGAGCACATAAGGTATAATACCGAAAATGGTATCCTTCCCTCCGAGACGGCCGTTTGCAGGCGCCTGCTATCGCGATATGCCGAACTGATTGAAGCTTACGACGAGCTCTGGGCAAAGGCGAACCAAAACGAGTTTCAGTTGCAGGTGTTCATTGACGGACTGCTCGGAACAGCCGCATTTTGGAACCCCGCCAAGATGGCTGAGGCTCGACGGATGCGTGCCAAGCTGGAGGATGTGAACCAGAAGATCTCGGGAATGGCTATGGAATTCGCCGAACTGTTGGAAAAACGCGCTAAGCTCCATGACCATTCCGGCTTCGTCAGCGAGACGCACTATCACGTGCTGGATGTTCTCAGCGAGGCCGCTAGGAACAATCCCCGCTTCACATCCTTTGTACGAGAACCACTCGAAGCCCTGCATAGCCAATTCGACTTGAAATACTGGCCTTCCATTTCCGATTTCGTGTCCGTCTTGGGGTCCGACGCCGCAAGGGCAACCGTTCACGCCCATCAGTCGGTGACCGCGGCTGGAACAGCATCCTCTCGCCCGTCTCGTGCTGATTTCTTCAGGGCGCTGTTTCAATTCATCGAAGAAAATCGCGATTGCCGCCATCTGCCGACCGAATTCAGACTTTCTGACGCCACATATGCTTCGCTTGCCAACTGCGCGCTGGACCTTGGGTCAGACGATCTTGCAAGCGCTGAATACGTGAAGCGGTTGCGTCAACGAGATCGGGAAGCAGATCAGTAACAGGTTGTCGTTGGTACACCACCAATAGCGCTCAGGCCGACAGTCTTGCCGCGACGGCTTCTTCCTTGTCGAAGGTATCGCGCGAAGTACGGATCTCTTCATGGCGTTTGTCGGCCCACACGATCAGCCCGGCCAACGGCACGAGCGCCGAACGGCCGAGATCGGTCAGGCGGTAGTCGACCCTTGGCGGTGTCGTCGGATAGACGGTCCTCTCAACCAGTCCGTCGCGCTGCAAAGCCCTCAGGGTTTGTGTCAGCATGCGCTTGGAGATGTCGCCAACCGCCTTGTTCAGCGCACTGAACCGCTTCGGTTCCCGGGCGAGCATCATCAGGATCAACACCGACCATTTGTCGCCGATCCGGTCGAGCACGTCGCGAACCGGGCAATTGGCGGCGTCGACACCCTCAGCCTGCCACTGATCGAAGTGCTGGATAATCTCTTCCGGCACCTCTGGGAGGTTACTCGTGTGTTCCCTGGTCATTGAAAACTGCCTCCTTCCAATGCCTGTCAATCATTGGTAACGAAACGAGACCATAACTCATTTTGTAACCAAGATCAAAGCGTGAAGGAAAATGTCATGGCTCCCAAATACCTCGTCACAGGCGCGTCCGGCCAACTGGGCAACCTCGTCGTCGCCGAACTGGTGAAGAAGGTTCCTGCGCAAGATGTCGTCGCCCTGGTGCGGCGACCGGATTCCGCCGCGCCGCTCGAAGCGCTGGGTGTCGAGGTGCGGATCGGAAACTATGATGACCGCGCCTCGCTCGAAAAAGCCTTTGAGGGCATCGACCGTCTGCTGCTGATCTCCGCTTCCGAAGTGGGCAAGCGCACCGCCCAGCACAAGAACGCCATCGATGCCGCCAAGGCGGCCGGCGTCGGCTTCATCGCATATACGTCGATCTTGAGAGCCGACAGTTCTGCCATCGGTCTTGCTGCAGAGCATCTGGAGACCGAAAACGCCATCAAGGAGGCCGGCATTCCCTACGCCCTCCTGCGCAATGGCTGGTATACTGAGAACAAGACCGCCTCGATTGCGCCCGCGCTTGAGCATGGTGCCTATGTCGGCGCGGCCGGGGACGGACGCTTCTCCAGTGCAACCCGGCAGGATTTCGCGGAGGCCGCCGTTGCCGTCCTGACCGCCGATGCGCCGCTGGCGAATGCAATCTACGAACTGGCTGGCGACGAAAGCTACACAATGGCCGAGTTCGCCGCGGAAATCGCGAGCGCGGCCGGTAAGCCAGTCGCCTATGTCGATATGAGCGAAACAGAGTTTGCCGGAGCGCTCGAAGGCGCTGGTCTGCCGGGGCCAATCGCCGCCATGCTGGCTGACAGTGATGCGCAGGCAGCGAAGGGTGCGCTGCAGGACGACAGCCACACACTTCAGAGCCTGATCGGCCGCCCGACCACACCCTGGACCGAGACCGTGCGCGCCGCGGTTAAAGAGCTGAACGCCTGACGCAGGCCGGCCAACAGAACCGCAAGGAGACAGATATGAAAGCAGTGCAGTTCAATGAGTATGGCGGACCGGAGGTCCTGAAGATCGTCGAGATCGACGAGCCCCATGCCGGTCCGGGCCAGGTGCGGATCGCGGTCAAGGCGGCCGGGGTCAATCCGGCGGAGTGGAAGATACGAGCCGGGCTCTTCAAGGACTTCATGCCGGTCGAGTTCCCCTCCGGCGTCGGCTTTGAAGGTGCCGGGATCGTCGACGAGGTTGGCGAGGGCGTATCGGACGTAGCGGTCGGCGATGCCGTGTTCGGTTCCGGTGCCGGCACGGCGGCGGAATATGCCGTGCTGAACTACTGGGCGCGCAAGCCCGACGACATGCCCTTCGACGTGGCCGGTGGATTTTCCGTGGCTTCGGAGACAGCGATCCGCAGCCTCGACTATGCGGGCGCGAAGGCCGGCGAGACGGTTCTGATCTGTGGCGCAGCGGGCGGGGTCGGCTCCGCGGCTGTCCAGATCGCGCGGGCACGCGGGATGACCGTCATCGGCACCGCAAGCGCGGCCAAGCACGAATACCTGCGCGAACTGGGCGCTATTCCGACGACATATGAACCAGGCCTCGCGGCCCGCGTGAAGGAACTGGCGCCGCAGGGCGTGGACGCGGCGCTCGATCTTGCCGGCGCCGGGATCATCCCCGAACTGATCGAGATTGTCGGCGATGCGTCTCGTGTCCTTTCTATCGTCGATTTCACCGCCCCCGAACATGGTGCGCAATTCACGCCGACGCCGCAGGAATACCCGGAACGGGCACTGGCGGAAGCGGCCCGGCTCTATTCCGAGGGCGCTCTGCGCCTGCAGGTGGAAAAGACCTTTCCGCTGGCTCAGATCGCCGAGGCCCATGCGCTCAGCGCCGAAGGGCACGTCACGGGTAAGCTGGTCGTTACCGTAAGCTGACCCACGGGCGAATTACCACCCTGACACTCGGGCGGCGCTACTGCTACCCGGGTGTCCATACCAATGATGCGAGGCCCAATGGAAATCGGACTCTTCACCTTCGGTGATATCGGCACTAATCCACACACCGGACTCACCGTCAGCGCGCCCGAGCGCCTGCGCAACATCGTCGAGGAGATCGTTCTCGCCGATGAGGTCGGTGTCGATGTCTATGGGCTGGGCGAGCATCACAGACCCGACTATGCGGTCTCGGCGGTGGCCGTCGCGCTCGCGGCGGCGGCGACGCAGACGAAACATATACGGTTCACCAGCACGGTTTCGGTTCTCAGTTCCGATGACCCGGTACGCGTGTTCCAGCAGTTCGCGACCCTCGACGGGTTGAGCGATGGGCGCGCCGAGATCATCGCCGGACGCGGCGCCTTTATCGAGTCCTTCCCCCTCTTCGGCTATGATCTGGACGACTACGAGGATCTCTTCATCGAAAAGCTCCACATGCTGCTGGAGATCAATAAACAGGAGCACGTGAACTGGCCGGGCAGCAAACATACCCAGGCACTCGATGGACTGGGCGTGTACCCCCGGCCTGTGCAGGACCCCCTTCCGATCTGGATGGCGGTCGGCGGAACACCACAATCGGCGGCGCGTGCGGCAAGTCTCGGTCTGCCTGCTGCGTTCGCACTGATCCTTGGCGGCGAATGGGCGCGGCTTGCGCCGCTTCTCCAGCTCTATCACCAGACGGGTCACCGCGCAGGCCACGATGCGTCCGTCCTGAAGACTTCTCTGAACGCGCATGCCTTTGTCCATGAAACCATGGAGAAGGCAATCGACATCTACTACCCTGCCCATTCCGCCAAGATGGGCGATCTGGGGCGCGAACGCGGCATGTCTGCCCAGAGCCGCGAGACTTTCACGGCGTTTTGCGGTCCGCGCGGCGGCTACTTCGTCGGCGGCCCCACCGAAGTAGCCGAGAAGATCCTCGCCGCCCACGAGGCATTAAGGTTCGACCGGATCATGCTGCAGTTCGGGGTGGGGGTCATCGAGCATCGCACCATGCTGGAGGCTATCGAGATCCTCGGGACCCGCGTTATCCCGGAAGTGCGCCGGGGGCTTAAGGCTCCTTGAGCGCGCACAGGTACTCACGGGAAGTGTTGCCTGTCCTTTTGCGGTCTGGCTGCTGAGTTGGAATTCGTCCTGGACCTAGGCCTGTGACTGGATGGCCTGGTTAGATGGCTGCCTCCAGCAGGTCTCTGATATACTTGGGTCCGACAGGTCAGATGCCCGCGGGGATCAGCGTCACGAAGGTGCGGAAGGACGAGACCTGGCGGACGAACCGCCCTTTCTCATCGGCCTTCTGAACAGGTTGCCAGTTTTCCATCCATTTGCCGTCAACAAGCATGTCGTCATCACCTCACAGAGCGTGAATCACGAATGTATCTTTGGAGGGCGGCGGCGGCGATCCGATGTCAGTTCGCCCTTCTGACGACGACATGCAGAGATAAGCAAAATCCGTTTCCCGGAAATCGGCTAACCAGGGGCACGCTTGACATGCAGGTATTTGCCTGCATATTAGATCGGAATGTGAGGCCGACGATGGACGATGACAAGGTATTCAAAGCACTGGGTGACCCGACGCGCCGAATGCTGCTCGATCTACTTTGCGAGAAGAACGGTCAGACGCTCGGCCAGCTTTGCGAAAACCTGGACATGGCCCGGCAGTCGGCCACCCAGCATCTCGGCATATTGGAGGCCGCCAATCTGGTGAGCACCGTCAAGCGCGGCCGCGAGAAGCTCCATTTCATCAACCCGGTTCCCCTGCACGACGTCTACGAGCGGTGGGTCCGGAAGTTCGAACAGGGGCGGCTCACCCTGCTGCACGATTTGAAGAAACAACTCGAAACGCCGAAAGGACCTGTGATGACCGACAAATCAGCGAGCTTTGTCTACGTGACCTACATCCGCACCACGCCCGAAAAGGTCTATGAGGCGATCACGTCGCCTGAAATCGCCCGCCGCTATTGGGGACACGAGAACGTGTCGGAGTGGATGCCGGGCGCAAGATGGGAACACATCCGCGCGAACGAGGAGCGGCCTGTCGAGATCGTCGGCAATGTTGTCGAGACCGACCCTCCGCACCGGCTGGTCATGACCTGGTCTGCGGCCTCCACGGCAGATGATCCCGATGAGGAAAGCCGGGTTACCTTCGAGATCGAACAGGCTGACAGCGGCATGGTGAAACTGACTGTCACGCACGATCAACTGCAGCCCGGCAGCGCGATGGAAAAGGGCATCGGCAGGGGCTGGCCCCTGGTCCTGTCGAGCATGAAGTCGTTCCTCGAGACCGGCGAAGGTCTGGACCTTTGAATGGCCGGCGCCCACCGAACAGGAGAACCCGATGAGTAAGATCCATGAAGGTGGATGCGCCTGCGGCGCGATCCGCTACGAAGCGAAAGACGAACCTGTCGCCGAGGTTCATTGCCAGTGCAAACACTGCCAGGCACGCTCAGGCACAGGGCACAGCTCCTATGCGGTCTTTGCAGGCCCGGACGCCGTCACGATACAAGGCGAGCCAAAGATCTGGTCCGTGACCGGCGACAGCGGCTACGAGAAGCATCATGCCTTTTGCGCCAATTGCGGCACGCCAATCCACGTCACATTCGCGGGCAACCCGACCATTACCGCGATCCACGCCGGCAGCCTTGATCGTCCAGAGGCGTTCAAGCCGGGCTTTGTGACCTATGGCAGCCGCGCCCAACCCTGGGACACGCTCGATCCGACGCTCAGGGTCTTCGACAAGGCCCTGGAAGCCTGAAACAACGGGACGGGCTCTCGGCAGCCAATGCACGCCGCTTAACGCGGGCCAGGCGTCGGCGGCTTCGCCAAACCGGAGACGGCCTGACCATGTCAACTGCGAGAAGGCGGAGCGACCGGACGCCACCAACCTCGTATGCAAAGGGACCAACCATGAATATCGGAGTTATCGGCATCGGTGAAATCGGGGGAACCCTCGCCGCGAGGTTAGCCGCCAAAGGCCACTTTATACGTGTCGCAAACTCACGCGGCCAGGCAGCCGTCGAGGAATTTTCCAAAGGGATCGGAGCCCAGGCCGCAGACATCTATGGCGCAGTGGATAGCGCCGAGGTCGTGCTGCTCTGTATGCCCTTTCCGGTCGTGGCGACACTGCCCAAGGACCTGTTCGATCACGCCGGAGATGACGTCATCATCGTCGACGCCGCAAACTACTATCCCGATGTGCGCGACAAACGCATTCCAGAGATCGATGCCGGCCTGCCCGAAAGCGTCTGGGTCGCCCGGCAACTCGGCCGGCCGGTTTTCAAGGCGTTTAACAGCATCATGTATTATGCGCTCTCCGAACTCGGCAAACCGGAAGGTGAGACGGATCGGCTGGCGATCCCGGTCGCCGGTGACGATGTCCGAGCCAAACAGATCGTCATGGGGCTGGTGAATGACATGGGTTTTGATCCTGTCGACGGCGACTCACTGGCGGAATCATGGCGGCAGCAGCCATCGACGCCAGCCTATTGCTGCGACTATGGAGCGGAGAAGACACTTGAAGGGATCAAAGCCGCAGTCAAGGGCAAGGCGGAACAGATACGCGACACCGAATGGCGGGAGGGTTATGGAAAACTGTTCGCAAACAACCCCGCCTACGCGGATGTTCATGCTGATATCATCGCAATGAACCGCTCCTTCAACCCACTTTAGCAGCTTTCGAAAGCGATTGGCTGGGGCAACTCGAGTTCACAATCTAGGATCAGTCGTCTCGAAACAGACATTTTTTCCATGAGAAAGAACCGCGAGCATCGACGCGCTTCCTGGAACGGGAGCCGGAAGGTCAAGGACCATGAGCATAAGCTGGAGCGAAATCGTCGCAATCTACCTGAGCCAGCCATGGTGGGTTTGGATAATCGCACTTGGCCTGGTTTGGTTCGGAGCCAAATGGCTCTATCGGGCAGCGAACGCCTACGCTGAGCGGCCGGTCATCACGGCCACGGATTTCAGGCAATGCCGCGTATCTGTCGATTATCAATCGGGAACGATCTCTCTTCCCCGAGGCCACACTTATCCGGTGTCACACATTCGCGGGCTTCGGTGGGAGGACTATTCGAAATCAGGATCCTTCCATGCCTATGTCGAGGTAGACGATCTGGCGAACCCGACACACCCCGTCTCTTTCTCGACCTGGGACGGACCAGAAAAATTCGTCGGGCGACTGAGGACGGCAATCGAGAAAGCAGGTGGGGTTGGCTTCTCGGCTGCCACCAGCGACCGGATCGATCTGATTGAACGGGATTTCAGCAACCCAATCACGGCTGCGATAGCGACCCGTATTGCCGGGCATGGACACAGAGTTTCATACAGCCGCTCGGACTGAACCATTCCGGACACCGCTTTTCGCTACAGAATCCCCCAGGCCTTATAGCGTCCCCTCCCCGTCAATTCGCGCACGCCAAGCTCTCCGACCAGATTCAAGGCCCCGCGTGGCGTGACCTCCGCCGCCTTCGCGATCATGGGTGCAGACACGATCGGCCGCGAAAGCAGCAAATCGATAGCTGCGGGGAGACTACTCGTCGAACGCCTGCCAACAGCGCGCCTTTCGAGTTGGCGCTTGGCGAGCGTCAAGCGGTCGATGTCCTTCATGCCGACACCGGAGGCTGCGCTCATCGCATCAAGATATGCGCTCAGTCGTGTCGTCCGATCACGCGACCGTCGCCGCTCTCGGGGAACTTCTCGCAGGCCTACCGCATAGGCCAGCAGATGAGATCGGACCTTTCCGCGCGATCGCAGGAAATCCGAGACGAGCACCTGACCAAGCCAGTGCTGACGCTGCAGGGGTTCCAGATGTTCCCATGCGTCCCAGAGAACAGCCGCGGCCAGGGTGGCCGGAAGCCGCTCGACCTGCTTGGCAAGCTCGAGCCACTCGCCGATCCGTTCGCCTTCGTCCCAATCCGGATCGCGAATAAGCAGCTCGCCGACACTGATCTCGGGCTCTCGCTTCTTTTGCTCGACAGCCGCATTGCCATCGACCAGCCACTGGGTGCGAGCGAGGACCTCATCGATCTCGGCCAGCTCAGGAGACAGGGCTGCGTCACCAACCAAGTCGAGTTCGACCCCCTCCCCTCCCCTATCGACGGGTTCGGCGTCCACGAAGGTCTCCTCCCCGACGCCAGCCAGCGCCATGATGCCCGACCGTGAAACCGCCCAGCCGGGATCGTTGCGAGTCACCCGACGCCGGGCCCGAACGATGCGGTGCGCGATCACGAGTTCATGGCTCGGGGCGCGAATGTCCATCTGTGCGTCGTGGAGAACGAGGTCCTCGAGATGGACGAGTTCACCGCCGACCCACATACTGGAGACGGATTCGAAGAAATCCGCTCGCTCGGCAAAGCCTGCACCGACCTCGGATCGGGCGACCCGCTCATCAAGCCGGGCAAGAGCATCCTCAGCGGCCGCAATTGGCCCGAGGAGGGTCCCATGGTTCAATTGACCGATTTCATAAGCCATTGATATAACTGTGCTTCGATTTCAATACGGAAATTAACACGCTTTTCGCTTCCGTCACACCGGTAATTCCTGAGCCCCTCTATATATAATGAGCGCAGCAGCCTTCGGGATTGAACAGGGAGCCGGCAATCGATGCTGAGATCGACGAGAGAGCCCGTTTTTTGGGGGTTTTCGGCACTTTCGGATGTGAGAAAGGCACTCAAGAGACGTTTACAAACGATCAGTTATTCGTATCTTCTTTATTTGGAATAGCGACTTGCGCCAATTGAATAATGTCGATAATTTCCATTTTCATCGACACATTTTAGCAGCATGTCGATGCCATCGACATGTTCTTGCGACATGTCGACCAAAGCAGGATTGATCGCCATGACGTTTCGCCCGGACCTTCCCTATAATGATCTTCCTCCATTGCCTCCAAAAGCAGATGTTGAGACGAAGGCTGTTCTGAAAGCCTGCATCGCGGCTAGGGCGTCAATCGCCGAACTGCGGGTGTCGGGACAACTCATCCCCAATCAGTCAGTCCTCATTAACTCGATCCCGCTGCTTGAGGCGCAAGCGAGTTCGGAGATCGAGAATATCGTCACCACAACCGATCGGCTGTTCCGGTTCGCCAACGAATCCGGAGACAGGGCCGATCCCGCGACGAAGGAGGCTCTCCGATACCGCACAGCGCTCCATGAGGGATTTCAGTCGCTGAAGACGCGCCCGGTTTCGACAACCACAGCGGTTGCCGTATGCCGCAGGATCAAGGGTGTTGACCTCGATATCCGTTCTACACCCGGAACAGCGCTTTTGAACGAAGCGACAGGCGCGGTCATTTACACCCCGCCGGAAGGACAGGAACAGCTGCGCAGCAAACTGGCCAATTGGGAGCGCTACATCCATGAAGCGGAAGACATTGATCCGCTGATCCGGCTGGCGGTGATGCACTACCAGTTTGAGGCCATCCACCCCTTCATAGACGGAAACGGTCGCACTGGCCGCGTCCTCAATCTTCTTTACCTCGTCGACAAAGGCCTGCTGGATATTCCTGTCCTCTATCTCAGCCGATACATTATCGGCAACAAACGTGCCTATTACGACCGGCTTCTGGCGGTCACGACGCATGGCGCTTGGGAGGACTGGATCCTCTATATGCTCGACGCAGTCCGCGAGACCTCGAATTGGTCAACGGCACGAATTCGCACCATTCGGGATTTGCTTGACCAGAGTGCAGAGCGCATCCGCCGTGATTTGCCGAAGATCTACTCGCGCGAGCTCGCAGAAATTATCTTCGTCAATCCCTACTGCCGGATCAGCGATCTCGTCGATACCGGCATTGCCAAGCGTCAGACCGCATCCGCCTACCTGAAAGCGCTCGTTGAGAACGGCTTGCTCGAAGAGGTCAAGGCGGGACGAGAGAACCTCTACGTCAATCCGGCCCTGCTGGCCCTTCTTCGCGACAGAAACTCGACCGGGGCAGCCTGATGTCCGGTGTAGTCAGCAAATCCACCCTCATTGGCTATGCGCGTGTGTCCACGGACGAGCAGGCAACACAGGCCCAGGAGATGGAGCTGCGGTCGGCCGGGTGCGAATTGATCGTCGAAGAATACGGTTCCGGCGCCTCCCGGGCCCGCCCTGCGCTTGCAAAGCTTATTCGCGAGATCAAGACCGGCGACACATTGGTTGTCGTACGGCTGGACCGCCTTGCGCGCTCTGTGAGCCATTTGCTCGATGTGATCGAGGACCTGACCGCAAAGGGCGCGCATTTCCGGTCGCTCAGGGATCCGATTGACACGACCACACCGCAGGGCATGTTCTCGTTGCAAGTCCTCGGCGCTGTTGCCCAGTTGGAGCGCGCCCTGATCTCCGAGCGAACCAAGGCCGGGATCAAGGCGGCCAAAGCGAAAGGCAGGATGCCCGGCAATCCCGGCATCCGCGAGCGGCGACCCGAGGCGCTCGCCAAGATGACCGCGGCCCAAAAAGCGGCCTATGGTGCGCGGCTCCAATCAACGGCCCAACAATGGCTGCCCATTGTCCGCCGCATGCGCCCGGACCACACTTGGGATGATATTGCCCGGTTTCTCAAGCAGCGCGGGCTGAGCTGGACACCCGAGCGGCTGCGGCGCGCTGTCAAATGGATGGTTGCTGAGGGCTTGGCCGATGAAGCTCTTCTGCGAAAATCGCCGCCACGACCGCCTGAAGACCGATTGATGACCCTTGTTGCAGGTATTCACTCATCCAATCCCGACCTCACCCTGCGGGAGATCGCGAACCAGCTCGAACGCCTCCATGAACGAACCCCACGTGGCGGCGCCAAATGGTCACCGTCTTCGGTCAAAAACCTCTTGGATAGGGCAAAACGATTGGGGTTGATTGAAGGCGCTTGACCGCTGCCAGAGGCGATAGTTTGAAGCGGTTATCCTTGCAAATCTTCCACTTCATGGAGGATTTGCAAGGTAATCTTTCACAGCGGCCCGCAGGCCTTGCTCATCAAAAATCCCACGGTGAGATCACTTCGATGCCGGTATCCGCAAAATCCTTGACGTTTCGCGTCGCGAGTTGGCCGCCATTGACGCGTGCGATCGCTGCGATCATACCATCGGGCGCCGACATCTTCCGGCCATTTCGTTTGGCCGTCCCCATGATATCGCCATAGGCCATTGCTGCCTCTTCCGTCAGACCAAAAATGCGATCCGCAAATCGCCGGCGCCAGTCGGACAGGCCTTGTTCAAGCCGCTTTGCCCATTCATCGGGCCTTACCTGTTCGATGCCGTAGGAGACCTCGGCGATGGTCACCGTCGGAAGCGCCAGTTCAGCGTCATGACGGATCAGCCAGGCCATGACTGCTTCGTCAGGCACCTTGTTCAGTGTCTCGGAGACCACATTCGTATCGAGGAAGATCAAAGGTTGGGACCCTCATGCGCCGTGCGATCAGCACGGATGACCTCCTCCAGATCAATATCGGTGCCGAAGGCGCTGGACACGCGCCTATAGAACTCTGCAGCCGGCTCCCTGCCCACTTCACGGACCTCATACGCCTCCAAAGCACGCTCAACGATTTCGGCGATAGAGCGATGTTCGCGACGTGCCAGGCGGTGTGCCAGATCACGTGCCCTTGCACTTCGTACGGATAGTTGTGGCTCTGCCATGACGGTTTCCTTTCTGATCACAATATACGTCCCTTCGCCCTTGCCATCAAGATGGCTATCGATGGCTTGATGGCAAGTCGATCACCGCTTCGGCCTGTTGAGGGACTTGATCAGAGCGTCCGACACCTGAAGGCGTACCTCCTCCGCATCTCGGCCATCGGGATTCCGCCCATTTGCCTTCTCAGCAGCCTTGTCAGCATCAAGCTTTGCCCTGAGCAAGGCCATGACCATTGGCCAGGTGGAGAACTGCCCTGCCCTCGCCTTGTCGGTCAGGCTGCGTAAATAGCCGCCGGCGCTGTTAATCTCACCGGAACGCTGCAGGATTCCGGCCAATGTGATCGCCGCCTGCATCTCGCCCATGGCCTCGCACGCCTCGCTCCAGGCGCTCGGGCTGACCCCCAGCATCGGCCGGGCCACCTCCGCCGCCGCCAGAAAGTCCCGCCAGTGGCGGATTTCACCACCCTGGGCCAGGTCTTTCAGGTCCGGGCAGGCGGCCAGCACGATTCCCAATGGCAAATCGCGCTGTGGCAGGCTGCGCAGGTTGTCAGGTTCCGCAATGCTGGCGTCCGCTTCTTTCTTTATTCCTAAGCCATGTTCAGATTCAAAATTGGAGTCTGTATTTGAATTCTGTTTGTGGCGTCCGAAATGGGACTCATTGGCGTCCATATTTTGTGTTTTTGTGAATGTTTCCAATCGCTCATGCACTTCGACCCATAGGTCTTCAAGCTCTTCGCAAAGGCTCTCGATCAACTGACGCGGCGCCGTCCGTGGAAGGCGCGCCATGATCTCCTGGTAGATCTGCTGGACACGTCCCCAATTGCCCGGAACACCCTCCTCGATGCCGGCATCGATCATCTTGACGATGTCCCGACGCAGCAGCGTTAGCCGCTCCCTGGCAACCTTGAAGGCGCGCTTCTCGGCCTGCACAGCTTCAGACATATCTTCGAATTCCTGGGCGCGTGCGACGATTGGAGAGAGATCGAAGCCATAGGCCTGTTCGACCTGCCCGCCCCTGCCCTTGCGCGCGTAGCGCTTGCCGTTCGGGCTGTCCCTGCGAATGATCAGCCCACAATCGACCAGGACCGCCAGATGCCGGCGCAGCGTGGTAGGCGGCATACCATTGGCCCGCGCCATCAACTGCTCGTTCGAAGGCCATACGATCAGCCCGCTTGTCCCCGAGAGCTCGCTGTCCGGGTGAAAGGACAGAAGCGCGTTGAGGATCGCCAGACCGCGGTCGGTTGCGCCGATGAGGTCCTTGGCTTCGCGGATCGAGCGGAAGACTTTCCATTTCTCGACGGCCGCATCCTGCGGCATGGATTTTGCGGCGACTTGGCTTGCCATTTGGCCAAGGGTCATCGGCCGCCGCCCAAAGGGCGTCGTTGTCATATGCGTGTGCATGTTCTCGTTACCTGTCGCTAGGCAATAGAAACTTGCTCGCCGAAAAGGCGATCATGACTCAAAAGAGCCTTGACGATGATTCCGGGAAGTGCGATTCTCAAATCACCACAATCGAGAAGGGCTTCCGGACCACCTGTTCGGGGGCCTTTTTCTTTGCCGAATTTGGGTTCAGCCACTGTGTAGTGGCGATGGATTCAGTGATCGCCCTCCCGTCTTTTTTCCTGAAACTCTCCATAAAGGCTTTCAAGCCGTCGTGAGAGAAATGCGCCAAACTCCGACGCATCCTTAGACTTGAACGCCACGGAGAAGGCCTTGCCGCTGTCCTTGGTGGAAACCTTGACGCCTTCTGCCAGGCTCCAGGCTTTAGCCGCGGAGCGCTGCGGAGCAGGCTTCCTTGATTTGGACGACTTGAGGCCATCGATCAGAATGGCGAATTGGCGGTTTATATCCGCAGCAGCGAATTCGTCGCTCTCTATCAACTCGTGCGCCTGTTTTGCTTTTGCTGGCGCCAACACCAATTTTTTCAGCTCTTCCCAACGATCCCGACCGATACCCTTTGCAGCGCCCAGCGCCTCCAGAACCGCATTCGGCACAACTTCTGCGACTGAGAGCATCCGGGAAAGCAGCGTGTCGTCAATTGTCAACGCCGTCTTGATCGTCGCCTTGTCGATTCCTGACTCCGCCAAACGCCGCGCATAAAGCGCTTTCTCAATAAAGCTAAGATCGTCACGGGCGGAGTTTTCCTGCCCCTGAGCAATGACGTGAGCAATTTCTTCAAGCGGCTTGACTACAGCGTGAACCTCGCGGCCAAGAGCTCTTGCAGCCCGTACGCGCCGATGGCCGAACACGATGATATAGCGGCCGTTTGACGCCGGGTGAGGGCGGACCAGTACGGGCGAAAGCTGCCCGGCCTCCTTGATGGCTGCAAACAGTTCCCGGTCTTTTTCCTCGTCCTCGCCAATCCGGTCGGCATAAGGGGAGGGGTCCAACTTCGCGGGGTCCAAGGAGACCACAGTATCACCCTCGAGAACCCGCATGGAATTTTCGGCAAGTTCGTCGAGCGACTGCATCATGGACCGAGAAGCCCCACGCCGTGCGTATTCTACACGGGACCCAGCCTTGTCATTTGCTTCGGCCGGCTTTGCCGCATGGGCCCCCAAATTGGCGAGAAGGTGCTTCCTAGCCATAATTTTCGCCTGAAATCGACACTATCGCGTTGAATAAACGTGGTTTTCTGCCGATCTGCACGGCTGTCAAATTCTGCGTCATTTTCTCCCCCATGCCTTATGTATCAAAGCGGCAATTTCGCCATTCACGGCGTTCAGGGATTCCACGGCGCGGTCATAAGTCGACCGAACAAACTGAGACCGCTCAACCTCGTAGACCGTCTGCTTGGTGATCCCCGCATCTGAGATAGCGGTGGACTTCACCATCTGGTTGCCCAGCATCCGGTTGCTGAACATGGCTTGCATGAAACCGACCATCTGCGCCTGTGGGCCATCCGTCGCCTCATAGCGCGTGACGAGAAAGCGAAACCAGTCGAGCTTGACCTTGGCGCCCGCGCCTTTGATGGATTGAAGAATGCCGCCAAGCATGAGCAGAAACTGGCTCATACTCATGATATCCAGCATCTGAGGGTGCACGGTAATCAGAACGCCAGTTGATGCTGTAAGCGCAGTCAGCGTCAGATAGCCGAGCTGGGGAGGGCAATCGATGACGACGACGTCATATCGGTCTTCCACCTCCTTCAGCGCGCGCGAAATGCGTGTGAAGAACAGCTTGCCTTCCTGCGAATTCGCGGCCGCCAGCGGCGTCTCGTATTCATATTCCTGGAGTTCCAGATTGGCCGGAACGATATCCAGACCGGGGAAGTTGGTGGTCTGAATGATGTCTTTGATGGAGCATCTGGCATCGTCATAGCGAAGCGCTTCGAAGAAGGAAGGATTCTTGTCAAGCTCCGGCTGGATGCCATGCAGAGCCGTCAATGACGCCTGAGGGTCCAGATCGACAGCCAGCACGCGATGACCTGTCAGGGCGAGGTACTGAGCAAGATGCGCCGTAGTCGTCGTCTTGCCGGAACCGCCTTTGAAATTGACAACCGAAATAATCTGAAGGTGTTCGCCCTCGCGACGGCGCGGCACATAATTTTTGACATCGCTCCGCCCGTGCTTGTCCAGATATTGGCGCAGTTCCAGCATTTGCTCTGCAGTGTACGAACGTCGTCCGGATGACGAAAGCGTAGGGACAGGACCCTTGCCGTCCAAGTGCAGCTTCTTGATATGGTTTTGCGTAACGCCAATAAAATCAGCAACCTCAGCAAGCGAGAATAAGCGGAGTCCCTTTTGTGCATCTGGAGGATACTGTTCTAAACGGAGCATGTTCAGACGGTCAGAGATCAATTCACCCTGCTGGATGATTTCCTCGTCGAAATCCAACATCTCATGTTGCATGATCACCGCCACCGAACTCTTGAATTCCTTGAAATAACGCTTTTTCCGAAACGCACGCGGAGAAAGCGTTATTACTATGGGCGATTCTGGTTTACCCGCAAGAGATTTTTGGTTAACGAAATCTTAGCGAAGGCGTCACGGAGGCGCGGCCTATCGCGACAAATTCCATATATTTATTCGTATTTTCAATGCCTTATTACGTTGCTCTACCTGAAGCGATGCCCTGAATTACCCCGGCAGTTCTGCCGGGGGACAGAGCTTCCGCTGAGCCCGGAAAAACCCACTCTTTGGCCGGAATCGGCGACCTCGCTTCCAAAATCATGCGACTCAGTCGTGTGATCTGCGAATCGCAGCAACCCCCGCGCACCCCGAGACCGCGCCTGCACCTTGCCCCGGCAGTTCTGCCGGGGTGATGATTTTCACCCGATGCGCCACAACCCGGACCCAATTGAAGATCGGGGACGGGCGGCATGACATCAGCGCCAAACAACACTCTGCAGACAATCGAAGCATGCGGTGGAACGCCGTCATGAGTGCTGTTTCATCGCATGCGCGCCTGGTGCGCAAGCTCCGTGAAGCGCTGGGCGAGGCGATCTCGGCGGCACTCGATGACGATCATGTTGTCGAGGTGATGCTGAACCCGGATGGGCGGTTGTTCGTCGAGCGGCTGGGGGAGGGGATTGCGCCCATCGGTGCCCTGAAGCCTGGTGCGGCGGAGATCATCATCGGCAGTGTTGCCCATGCCCTCCAGACCGAAGCCGACGAGACCCGGCCGATCATCTCGGGCGAGTTGCCGATTGGCGGGCACCGCTTCGAGGGCTTGCTTCCGCCGGTCGTCAGCGCGCCGAGCTTCACCATCCGCCGCAGGGCTTCGCGCCTCATCCCGCTTGATGATTATTTGGCAAGCGGCGTGATGAACAGACTGCAGGCGAGCCTGATCCGCAGCGCCATCCGGGACCGCTTGAACATTGTCGTCTCGGGCGGCACCGGATCGGGGAAGACGACGCTTGCCAATGCCGTCATCGCGGAAATCGTCAGGACCGCGCCGGACCACCGGCTTCTCATTCTTGAGGATACGGCCGAGATCCAGTGTACGGCCGAGAATGCCGTGGCGCTGCATACGACAGACTCAGTCGACATGGCGCGGCTTCTCAAAAGCACCATGCGGCTTCGCCCTGACCGCATCATTGTCGGCGAGGTGAGGGATGGCGCTGCTCTGACGCTGCTGAAGGCCTGGAACACCGGTCACCCCGGCGGCATCACCACGATCCATGCCAACACTGCCCATTCCGCACTTCGAAGGCTCGAACAGCTGACAGCGGAAGCCAGCCAGCAGCCGATGCGCGAGATGATCGGCGAGGCCGTTGATCTCGTTATCTCGATTGAACGCACAGCGACCGGACGGCGCGTGCGTGACGTCATGCGCGTCAGCGGCTTCGAGCATGGGCGCTACCAGACAGACCATCACTCCCAGATCGACGAGGACAGCCATGCCGCATAGGTACCGTAAATCCGTAATTTTCACCGGCCTCGCGCTTGCGACAGGCCTGGCCTTGGCGAACCCGGCCCTGGCGAGTTCCGGCGCCGGCCTGCCCTGGGAAGGGCCGCTGCAGCAGATCCAGCAATCGATCACAGGGCCAGTGGCCGGCTTCATTGCCCTTGCCGCGGTCGCCGTTGCCGGTGGCATGCTGATCTTCGGCGGGGAGCTCAATGATTTTGCCCGGCGGCTGATGTATGTCGTTCTCGTTGCCGGTATTCTTCTTGGCGCGACCCAGATCGTCGGACTGTTCGGTGCGACCGGCGCTTCGATTGGCCTCCCTGATCAGGCGACGGCGACAAGCCGGGCAGGGGAGGGGCGTGATGGCTGAGGTTATCGCGCCCCTTCCTACACCCTTGGCGACCTCCCGCATCCATCGCGCGCTGTCGCGACCGAACCATCTGATGGGCGCCGACCGCGAGCTCGTGCTGTTGACGGGCCTCGCGGCCGTCATCCTGATGTTTGTGGTCCTGACCTGGTACTCACTTCTTTTTGGCATCGTCATCTGGATCGCCGTGGTTGGCGCGCTGCGGCTGATGGCCAAGGCCGATCCGATCATGCGGCAGGTTTATCTGCGCCATATCCGCTACCAGCAAACCTACCGGCCGACTTCGTCGCCCTGGCGGAGGCACTGATCCTCCATGGTCGCGCTCAACCAGTTCCGGAACACCAAACCGTCCTTCTCCGACCTATTGCCCTATGCGGGACTGGTCGCCGACGGCGTCATCCTGTTGAAGGACGGCTCGCTGATGGCAGGCTGGTATTTTGCCGGACCGGATTCCGAGAGCTCGACCAATCTGGAACGCAATGAAGTCTCGCGGCAGATCAATGCGGTCCTGTCGCGGCTTGGTACCGGCTGGATGATCCAGGTGGAAGCTGTTCGCGTGCCGACGACCGAGTATCCGGCGCGGGAGGCTTGCCATTTTCCCGATGCGGTGACACGAGCGATCGACGAGGAGCGCCGCGCGCGGTTCGAGGCCGAACGCGGCCACTATGAAAGCCAGCATGCCCTGATCCTGACCTGGCGCCCGCCGGAACCGCGCAGATCTGCCATGGCCCGCTATGTCTATTCCGATGCTGCAAGCCGTTCAGAGACCTATGCCGACGGCGTCCTTGCGACCCTCCAGACATCGATCCGCGAGGTCGAGCAATATCTCGGCAATGTTCTATCGATCCGCCGCATGGTCACACGGACCTTGCGGGATCAGGAAACGGGCGGGCAAGCGCAGTATGATGAGCTGTTCCAGTTCATCCGCTTCGCCATCCTCGGGGAGAACCATCCGGTCCGCCTGCCGACAATCCCGATGTATCTCGACTGGCTGGTGACCGCCGAATTCCATCACGGGCTCTCGCCGATGGTGGACGGGCGCTATCTCGCCGTCGTCGCGATCGACGGTTTTCCAGCGGAGAGCTTTCCGGGGATCCTGAATTCGCTCGATCTGATGCCGCTCACCTATCGCTGGTCGAGCCGGTTCATCTTTCTTGATGATCAGGAAGCGCGCCAGCGGCTCGAGCGCACCCGCAAGAAGTGGCAGCAGAAGGTCCGGCCCTTCTTCGACCAGCTGTTCCAGACCCAAAGCCGCTCGGTCGACCAGGACGCGCTGGTCATGGTCGCCGAAACCGAGGACGCGATTGCCGCGGCCTCCTCGCAGCTCGTTGCCTATGGCTACTATACCCCCGTCATCATCATGTTCGACACGGACGAAGCGCGTCTGCGCGATCAGGCCGAGGCCGTGCGCCGTCTCATCCAGGCCGAAGGGTTTGGCGCCCGCATCGAGACACTCAATGCGACGGAAGCCTATCTTGGAAGCTTGCCGGGTTGTTCATATGCCAATGTCCGCGAACCGCTGATCAACACGGCCAATCTGGCCGATCTGATCCCGGTCAATTCCGTCTGGGCGGGGAGCGCCAACGCGCCTTGCCCATTCTATCCTCCCAATGCGCCGCCTCTGATGCAGGTCGCCAGCGGCTCGTCTCCCTTCCGGTTGAACCTTCATGTCGACGATGTCGGCCATACGCTGATCTTCGGGCCGACGGGATCGGGCAAGTCGACCTTGCTGGCGCTGATCGCCGCGCAGTTCCGGCGTTACGAAGGCGCGCAAATCTTCGCCTTCGACAAGGGCAAGTCGCTCTATCCGCTGACACTGGCTTCAGGCGGCGATCATTACGAGATCGGGGCAGGGAAGGGCGAAGGAGAAGCCGGAGATCAACAGACCGCTCTCGCCTTCTGTCCGCTTGGTGAACTTGCAACCGATGCTGACCGCGCCTGGGCGAGCGAATGGATCGAGACGCTTGTTTCCATGCAGGGCGTGACCATCACGCCCGATCATCGCAATGCGATCTCAAGGCAAATCGGCTTGATGGCGGACGCCAGCGGCCGCTCGCTGTCGGATTTCGTCAGCGGCGTGCAGATGCGCGAGATCAAGACCGCGCTGCAGCATTACACGGTCGACGGACCGATGGGGCAATTGCTCGACGCCGAAGCGGACGGTTTGATCCTTGGCATGTTCCAGACCTTCGAAATCGAAGAGCTGATGAACATGGGCGAGCGCAATCTCGTGCCGGTCCTCCTCTATCTCTTCCGCCGCATTGAAAAACGCCTGACCGGTGCGCCAAGCCTCATCATTCTCGACGAGGCCTGGTTGATGCTCGGCCATCCGACCTTCCGCGACAAGATCAGGGAATGGCTGAAGGTGCTGCGCAAGGCCAATTGCGCCGTGGTGCTCGCCACCCAGTCGATTTCGGATGCCGAGCAATCCGGCATCATCGATGTCCTGAAGGAAAGCTGCCCGACAAAAATCTGCCTGCCGAATGGCGCGGCGCGCGAGCCCGGCACACGGGAATTCTATCAGCGCATCGGTTTCAACGAGCGCCAGATCGAGATCGTCGCGACCGCCATTCCGAAGCGCGAATATTACGTCGCCTCACCGGAAGGAAGGCGCCTGTTCGATATGGCGCTCGGCCCGGTCGCGCTCGCCTTTGCCGGGGCGTCTGGCAAGGGCGACCTCAAGCACATTGATGAACTGACCAAGGTCCATGGGCCGGACTGGCCGCGCCATTGGTTGGCGGCAAGGGGGCTCGAAACAAGGGGAGTGGATCATGTCGAACGCATATTCTCGTAAGGTCCGGGGCGCACTGGCAGCGCTGGTCGCGACAACCTTGATGGCAACCAATCCAGTGCTTGCCGGCACACCGCTGACCGGCGCGACCGAATGGACGCAAATCCTCAACAATGCCGAGCTTGTCAACCTTGTCGGCCAGTCCGGCGAGCAGATTGGTAACCAGATCACGCAGATCTCGCAGCTGGCCGAGCAGATCCAGAACCAGATCCGCATCTACCAGAACATGTTGCAGAACACGCTGACACTGCCGAGCCACGTCTGGGGCCAGGTGGAAAGCGATCTCAACCGGCTGCGCAGCCTCGTCAATCAGGGCCAGGGCATCGCCTTCTCGATGGGCAATGCCGACGATGTGCTACGCCAGCGCTTCCAGAGTTTTGACGACTTCAAATCCGGCCTCGCAAATGGCGAGACGTTCTCGGCAAGCTACCGGCAATGGTCGGACACCAATCGCGACACGATCGCATCGACGCTCCGCGCAGCCGGGCTGACTGCCGATCAGTTTACGTCCGAAGAGGCGACCATGAGCCAGTTACGCTCCATGTCGCAAAGTGCGGTCGGCCAGATGCAGGCACTGCAGGCCGGTCACCAGATCGCCGCCCAGCAGGTGGCACAAGCCCAGAAACTGCGCGGCCTCGTCTCGCAGCAGATCACCATGATGGGTGCCTGGTACCAGTCCGAACAGGCGGCCAAGGATCTGGCGCAGAACCGGCGCGAAGACTTCTTCAATTCCAGCGCTCCATCGACATCCGGCGGTCAGACGATGGAGCCGCGCTGGTGAGCCGCTCGCCTGTTCTCATCATTGTCGCGGGAAGCGTCTGCCTCATCGTGAGTATCGCCGCGACGGTCTGGTTCGTCATTGCGCCACATGACGCGCATCGAGCCGCAACCAAAACGCCTCCTGTCGGGCAGCACTTCGACACGACCAGCGGTCAACACATGCAGCCCCGGTGGAACAAGCAGGAAGGGGAGGGCGATGGCGCTTCCCAAAACTGATTGGCTTGCAGGGCTGATCCTTTTCGCGGCTCTCGCTGGGGTTCTCATTACTGGACCTGCCTTGGCGCAGGAAGGCACGTTGCTGACGACGCTCGAAAACGAAATCGCCAGCGCTGCTCAAGGCTGGCAATCGACCATCCTGAACGCAGCGCGCTCGCTGTTCTGGATCCTTGCCGGGATCGAAGTGGGTATCGCGGCCGTGTGGCTCGCGATAGCAGCCGCTTCGCTCGATGCCTGGTTTGCCGAACTCGTACGCCGGATCCTCTTTATTGGCCTCTTCGTCTTTATCCTCGAACAGGGCCCGGATTTTGCCAAAGCGATTGTCGACAGCCTGTTCCAGATCGGCGCCGGTGGCGGCTCGGCCTCTCCCGCCAATGTCTTCAATGCCGGACTGCAGGTGGCGTCTGCCATGTCGGCCAAGGCCCAGTTCGGACTGTTCGAGGACAATGCCCTCGCCATTGCCGCGGTCTTTGCCATGGTCGTCGTCGTCATCGCCTTCAGCCTGGTTGCTGCAATCTTCGTCGCTGTCATGGCTGAGATGTATGTCGGGCTTCTTGCCGGCATGATCATGCTGGGGCTTGGCGGCAGCTCCTATACGAAGGATTTCGCGGTCCGTTATCTGGTCTACGCCTTCTCCGTCGGCATGAAGCTGATGGGACTGGTGATGATTGCCCGCATCGGCTCGGACGTCCTGATCGGGCTCGCCAATACGCCGTCGAATGGTGACGAGTTTTTATCGACGCTGGCCATCGCCGGCATCTCGGTCGTCGTCTTCGTCATCTCCATGTATGTGCCGAACATCATCCAGGGCATGGTCCAGGGCGTCTCGGTGACGGGCGGCATGGAAGCGATCCGCCATGGCGGGCAGGCGGCGAGTTTCGCGGCGGGCAGTGCGGCGCTTGCCTCTGGCGGGGCGAGGGCAGGGGCAGCGGCCTTCTCCAATGCCCGCGCGGGCGGCAGTTCGTTCGGGGCGGCCGCGCTCAAAGGCATGGCAAGCGGCATCGGCGCCGCCGGTGGCGCAGTCGCCTCAGCGTCGCGCGACAAGGCCATCGGCGTTCCGGGCACCTGGGGCGCCTCCACCCTCGGCCTTGCCAATTCGAAACTTGATCAGGCCGAGGGCCGGAAACCGTCAAGTCCGAACCGTGACGAGAAAGCGTAAACGAAACAATGGCTGCACCCTATCCCCCCGAAAACCCCTATCTCGCCGCGCGCCAGGAATGGAATGAGCGCTATGGCTCCTATGTTAAGGCGGCAAACGCCTGGCGGATTGTCGGCGTCACCGGCATGGCGATGGCCGTGATCGGCTTCTCCTATGCGCTCTACCAGAGCACACAGGTCAAACTCGTCCCGTACATTGTCGAGGTCGACAAGCTCGGAACGTCCGCGGTCGCCGGTTTCCCGCAGCAAATAGAATATGCCGATCCCCGCGTCGTGCGCGCGACACTCGGGAGTTTCGTATCGAACTTCCGATCCGTGACGCCCGATACGGTCGTCCAGAAGCAATATATCGACCGGGCCTATGCGCTGCTCCGCTCACCCGATCCCGCGACCGAAAAGGTCAATGCCTGGTTCCGGTCGAATTCGCCCTTCGAGCGGGCGAAGACCAAAACCGTTGCGATCGAAGTGACCAACATCGTTCCGCTCTCCAACCAGAGTTTTCAGATCGACTGGACGGAATATGAGCGCGACCGGCAGGGCAAGGAAATCGCCACCAAGCGCTTCCGAGGCGTCGCCACGGTGACACTGACCCCGCCGCAGGACGAGGCGGTCATCCGCAACAATCCCATCGGCCTTTATCTGAAAGACTTTGACTGGACGGCGCAGCTGTGAGTGCGTGTGAGGACAAGCGTATGATGTTGAACAAGTTCACCGGAACCGCATTGCTGGCGAGCGGCGTGATGCTGGCCGCAACTCTTGCGGCGTCTGCCCAGGAATTAAACCGAAACGAGTTGCGCGGCACAAAACTGTCCGGGCAATGGCAATCGAGCGACGGGGTTGTCACCCGCGGGCCCGACGGGAAAGTGATCTTCCTCTTCGGCGAGATCCAGCCCTCGATCGTCTGTTCGCCGCTTCAGGTCTGCGACATCGAACTGCAGGCCGGTGAGATCGTCCGTGACGTGTTGCTTGGCGACACGGTGCGCTGGAAGGTGGAGCCGGCAACATCCGGCGCGCCCGAAGCACAAGCCGTCCATCTGATCGTCAAGCCGTCCGAGCCCGATCTTGAGACGTCGATGGTGGTGACGACCTCACGGCGAACCTACCATATCCGCCTCAAATCCCATCACCGCGACTATATGGCCCGTGTCGGCTTCGAATATCCCGACGACATCGCGGTGCGGCTGAAAGAAATCAACGCGCGGTTGGAGGCGAGCACTGTGCCGGGAGCAGGGGTGCCAGCGGAGAAACTCAATTTCGGCTTCCACATGAGCGGCTCGGCGCGCTGGCGGCCGACCCGCATCTACAGCGACGGGGAAAAGACCTATATCCAGTTCCCGTCCACGCTTTCCGGTCAGGACGCTCCGGTCCTCTTCGTCGTTTCCGGCGGCGAGAACCGCATCGTCAATTACCGGATGAAGGGTGCCTTGATGGTCGTCGATTACGCCATCGACAAGGCAATCCTCGTTTCCGGCGTCGGGCGCCAACAGCAGAAAATCTCGATCCGGCGGGGAGGGTAGGCCATGCCCAGTCTTTTGTCCCTTCTCCGATTGGCCACCGTCACCCTTTGCCTTGGCAGCCTCGCCGCCTGTACCACGACGGGCGGGCAGGCCTTGGTGGACAGCCAGGTGTCAGTAGAAATCTCCGATGAGGCAGCAAGTGCGATTGCCGATGACATGGTGAGGCAGCTGGCAGACCATGTCGGCCCCGGGACCACGACCATCGCTCTCAAGGGCGATGATGAACCCTTCGGCCCGGCGCTGGAGGCCTCGCTTCGGACCAAGGGCTACGCCGTTCTCACCGGCCAGATTACAGATGACGCATCGGTAGTGCCGCTCGCCTATATCATCGATCCCTTCGAGAGCGGCGTTCTGGTGCGGGTATCGACGGCCAGGCTCGAACTGACCCGCGTATATACACCGAACGCGACGGGAGCGGCTCCTGCAAGCCCGATGTCGGTGATGCAGCGCGGGACGGCAGGCACGCCATGACCCAGTCGCTCAAACTTGGAGAGGCTAGCACAGGCCCGAAAATCCGCCGGCTGAACCGCCTGCCGATCATCCTCGCCATCACCCTCGTGGTCATGTTCTTCGCCGTGATCTTCTACGGGCTCTCGTCGCGCGGCCTGCGCTTTGGCGGCGATACGCAGATCGACACGTCACCAGCGCCACCAGCCTCCAACGATGCCGAGCGCCTCAAGCAAGGTGTGCCCGACGGTATCATCGGTGAACCGAGACCTGTAACCGTGATCGCCGCGCCTGCGGCCGAGAGAACAGAACCCGCAAAAAACCCGTTCAAGGATCCGGATCCCGCGCTGACACCGGCGGCTACGCCGCAACAGCCGGCGCTGGAACCGGAGGCCGTCTGGCGCGCCCGCCTGCAGCGCGAATTCGATGAACAGGCAATGCGGGAATATAATCGCCAGCAGATGTCCAGCCATCAGGCCGAGGACGCAGCGGTCAATTCGCCGATCGGGGTGAACCTGAAAGCGCTGGAAAGCCCAAGCGCATCAGCCTCGCCCAATACACCGCAGCCCAGCGCCACCCCGAACCGCCCGGCAAGCGCGCTCGATCTTTATGGCGCCGCCCTGCAGGGTAGAATCAACGGGCAGGCCGCCGACCCGAACGGTCAGGCGGGCAAGCAGAGTTTCTTCAACCAGGACATCGCCGATCTCGGTTACCTGCCGAATTCCGTCGTGCCGCAGATCTCGCCCTTTGAACTGAAGCGCGGTTCGGTCATTCCGGCAACACTCGTCACCGGCATCAATTCTGATCTTCCTGGCCGTATAACGGCGCAGGTCTCGCAAAACGTTTATGACAGCGCGACCGGGCACAGGCTCCTGATTCCGCAAGGCGCGAAACTGTTCGGCCGCTATGATTCCGATGTCTCCTTCGGGCAGAACCGCGTTCTGGTCGTGTGGACCGACATCATCTTCCCGAACGGTTCGACGCTTCAGATCGGCGGCATGGCCGGAACCGATGCGGCAGGCTATGGCGGCTTCAAGGACAAGGTCGACAACCATTACCTTCGCACCTTCGGCTCGGCGATCCTCGTCGCCCTGATCGGAACCGGAACCGATCTGCTCCTGCCGCAGGACCGCAGCAGCATTGGCTCAACCGACAGCGCCTCAGACGCGGCCCGCCGCTCCTTCGCCGAAACCTTTGGCCAGATCTCGCAGCAGACCGTGTCGAAGAACCTCGATGTCCAGCCGACCCTCAAGATTAGGCCGGGCTACCGGTTCAACGTCCTGGTCGATCAGGACATCGTCTTCCCCCGGGCCTATCCATGAATGTGAGGCCCGATCCATTCACCGCGCTTTGCGGCAAGGCCGCATTGCGACCGGCTCCGGTGCCTCGGATATTTGCCCCCTTGAACGAACTCCTGCTCCATCTCATCGACACCTTGTCACTGCCACTTGAGGAACGGGCGGCACGGCGGACATTGCGCGATTTTGCCGAGGATGCCGGCTTCGAGTTCTTTGCCTATCTGAACTTGCGCGGTTCGGAGAGTTTCGCAGTCTCGAACTATCCCCGGGAATGGCAGGACCGCTATGTGCAGATGAACTACCTCCGCATCGATCCGGTCGTCACGAGAGCAAAGCATGGCCCACCCATATTCCGGTGGTCGGCAGAAGAAATAAGGAGCTCAAACCGGCGCGACCTGAAGCAGTTCTTCCGCGATGCTGACCAGTTCGGCATCCGCTCCGGGTTGTCGATCTCGGTGCCGGTCGGGTTCAAGGACAGGATGGTGTTCACGCTGGCGTCCGGCGATCGCCTCGTCTCCACCGATGGCTATCCCGATACCGTGACCGCAGCAGTGGCGGTCGCCTTCATCCACTCGCGCCTTGCAGCAGCAACACAGGATGCAGCCCTGTCGTCAGAGATCCACCTGTCGCCGCGGGAAGCCGAATGCCTGCGCTGGTTTGCCGATGGCATGTCCATGCCGGACATCGCCCAGCTTCTCGGTATCGGCTACCGCTCCGTGCGTTTCTACCTCGACGAAGCCACGCAAAAGCTCGGAGCCGCAAACAGTCGGCAGGCGGCGACGATAGCGATCCGGTTGGGGCTGATTTGATCAGAAACACAAGCAAGCGTAGCCGACGACGAAAATTTTGTCTGGGACAACCAGCATTCAAGCGTCTTCAAATTATAGCGAAATGACTATAAATTTGATGCTATCTGTTAGATTTTGATTCTTGGTCGGGAAGTCCCATTTGCAACCGCGTGCAGAAAACGAAAACACACTAAAGGCTTGGATTGCTGCTCACATCGCCCATCGCATGGAAGAGCAAAGTCTGTCTCAGACAAATGCTGCCGCACTCATGGGAATCAAGCAGCCCGATCTCTCGGCATTGCTGAGCGGCAAGTTTAATGGATTTTCGGCCGAACGCCTTGCGCGTTGCCTCTCAGCCATTGGCGGAAATGTACGGCTAACGGTCGATGAGCCGACAGGCGCACAAGACGTGTTCGTTCTGGAGGGTCACTAGTCATGCTGACCCCAGGTGAAATTTACAGCAATCTCGATGATCTGGCCGCTGCCCCGCCAGCGGGCGGCGAATTTGGTTTGGCTCTTATGGAAGCGGTTGGCGCTCCCCGGGCAACCATCACCAAGTTGCGGGAGACTGCGAAGGACGGCTCGTTCACCTGGACACGCATGTTGCGCTTTGAAACAACTTCTGATGGTGGCGCTGCGAAAGCCCTGGAGCGGATGCGCGAAGAGGCTGAGTCTTCCCCCAAGAGCAAACGTCCGCGCATCCTGCTTGCCTATGATGGTGACAGCGTAGCAGCGTTCGACACCAAGATTGCTGATGAACCATTGCGCGCAGGTCTCGATATGCTCTCTCTTGAGGGCGACGTCTTCTTTCCGCTTGGTGGGCATGAGCGCTATGTGCCGGCCAAAGAGAAGATGGCCGATGTCCGGGCGACTCGTTTCATATCACGCTTCCATGATGCCGTTCGCGATGTGAACCCGACATGGACAACCGACATCGACCGGCATGCGCTCAACATCTTCATGGCGCGCATCTTGTTTTGTTTGTTCTCCGATGATGTCGGCATTTTCGACAAGGACGTTTTCGAGAAAGCAGTGCGTCAATCGACGAAAGTGGACGGCTCCGATTTGGCCGACTTCCTCGACGGCGCGTTCCAGCACATGAATACGCCGCCGAAGGATCGATCTTCGGATACAAAAGGCTGGTCGAAACTCCAATATGTGAACGGATCGTTGTTCGAGGAAAACGTTCCGATGCCTGCACTGGACGGCCGCTGTCGCAAGCTCTTGCTCGATTGCGCCGGGCTAAATTGGAAACTCATCAATCCCGATATTTTTGGCTCCATGTTGCAGGCCGTCGTGGACGTCGAGAAGCGCGGCGAACTGGGGATGCACTACACCTCCCCGGCCAACATCATGAAGGTTTTAGGCCCGATCCTGCTAGATGAATTGAAGGTCGATTTGGAACGCGCAGGAAAGAACAAGGCAAAACTGCGGGTCTTCCTGCAGCGTTTGACCCGTATCCGTATCTTCGATCCGGCATGTGGCTCTGGCAACTTCCTAATCCTCGCATACAAGGAAATGCGGGCACTGGAGATCGAGGCGCTGCGTCGGCTGGCCGAAGTGCGGATGTCCGGCATCCAGCTCGAACAATTCTATGGCATCGAGATCGATGATTTTGCTTGTCAGGCAGCCAGGCTGGGACTCTGGATCGCGAAGTACCAATGTGACCAACAATTGGAACTGGACCTCGGCCAGCGGACCGACTTCCTACCATTGCAGAAGGCCGGTGTAATCAAGCGAGGTAATGCGGCTGAAGTCGATTGGCTGGAAGTTTGCCCGAAGTTGGACAACGCGGAGACCGTAATTGTCGGTAATCCCCAGTTCCGCGGTTCATCATATTGGTCGCCTGAGCAAAAAGCCGACATGGCGCGCGTATTCAAGGGACGGGTAAAGAACTGGGGAAATCTCGATTATGTCACGCTCTGGTTCGCGAAGGCACGGGACTACACTGTCGAGACCGGCGCACCATTCGCGTTCGTCTCGACTAACTCGATTGTTCAAGGTGTGCAGGTTCCTGAGCTGTGGCCACACCTGCTGGAACGGTTGGAGATCAAGTTCGCGCACCGTTCATTCAAGTGGTCGAACCTAGCGGCGCACAATGCCGGTGTAACCTGCGTAATCGTAGGAATGGGCGTGCCAACGATCGGACTCAAGCGCCTTTTCGACAATGATACCGTGCGCGATGTCGATGTTATTGGCCCTTATCTCGCACCGGGTACATCTGTAATCGTAGCGAAAGCCAGTAAACCAATTGCCGGGTTAGAGCCGATGGTATTCGGCAACAAGCCTACGGATGGCGGCAACCTGATTATGGATAGGATTGAGCGGGAAACATTACTCGATACAAGTCCAGAAGCAGACCGTTTTGTCCGGCGGCTCTATGGTTCTCAGGAATTGTTGAAAGGGATCGAGCGGTGGTGTCTGTGGATTGGAGACGATGAAGTCGATGAAGCGCGCCGAATCCCAGAAATCGCCCAACGGCTTAGGGCCGTAGCGCGAGACAGATCAAAAAAAGAGGCAAGCGAAATATCTAAGTCTTTCGCAGACCGTCCTCATCGCTTTCTACAACGGCCAGGTGCAGCCACTTCGCACACTATAATGATTCCAAGGCCGTCAAGTGAAGACCGATTTTGGCTGCCTGTGGACGTAAAAGACGAGAAAAATATCACATCAAGTGAAGCATTTGGGATATTTGATGGTGAGCTTTGGCAAGCGGCAGTGCTGTCCTCGCGACTCCATCGGCTGTGGTTGGAAACGGTTGCAGGGAGATTAGAAACACGGGTCCGCTATGCCAACACCCTTGTGTGGAATACCTTTCCGCTTCCGCCACTATCTGATCGTAGGAAAACTGAGCTGGAGGAGCACTGGTGGGAGATCGATCTTGCTCGCAAGGAAGCGGGTTTTGGGAAAACTCTGGGTGAGCTTTACGCCCTGAAGAACATGCCGCGAGGGCTTCGCCTAGCGCATGAGGCGTTGGACGCGACCATGGAGACCATCTTCGGTTCGCGCCGATACCGTTCCGATGCTGATCGTATCGAGCACATGCTGCAACTCTACGAGCGAATGATTGCGGAGGAGGACGGCACAAAAACGAGCAAGACATCAAAAACGAAAGAGACCGTATGAGCCAGGACAATTTACCGGATACAAAAAACAGCCTCGGATCAACGACGCTGCACTATCAGGCGACTGGCGCGTCCAAGGCGACAAATTCGCTGGGAATGCGGGCCATGCAATCGCGCGTTTGGGACAAGCGTGATGCACAGCATTTGCTTGTCAAATCGCCGCCAGCATCCGGCAAGTCGCGCGCGGCAATGTTTGTTGGACTTGAGAAGCTGCGGACTGCCGAAACGGATCGGGTGGTGATCGCGGTTCCCGAACGCTCCATCGGCTCCTCATTTCGCGATACGGCTCTTGCATCCAACGGCTTTCACTCTGACTGGTCGCTCGATGTGGACCTGTGCACCATCGGCTCCGAAACCGGCCGCAAAGTGGATGAGCTGATTGCATTCCTTCGCGGTGAAGGCGGCAGCACGGCCCTGTGCACGCACTCCACGCTGCGTGCGGCCTATGCCAAAACGAATGATGTTGCCCTGTTTGACAGGACACTTGTCTGCGTTGATGAGTTGCATCACGCGTCTTCGGATGAAAACAGCCGCTTGGGCAATCTCTTGCGCGGTCTCATTGATCGTGCTGGCGAGGTCGGCAACGATGCTGCGCATATCCTTGCCATGACAGGTTCCTACTTCCGGGGAGATGGAACAGCCGTTCTTCATCCCGAAGATGAGGCCAGGTTCGAGAAGGTGATCTACACCTACTATGAGCAGCTCAATGGCTACGAACACCTCAAGACCCTGCAGATCAATTTCCGTTTCTATCAGGGTAAATATCTGGACGCGATTGGCGCAGCGCTGGACCCTGAACTGAAGACCATTGTGCATATCCCGCATGTCGGTTCGGCTGAAGGTTCAGGCGTCCATAAGATGTTCGCTGTCGATGCCATTGTCGATGCTATCGGCGAACGTGTTGGCACCGGTGCGACTACGAGCGTAGACCCGGCAACCGGATTCGTCTTGCTCACTGCTGGCGGGCGGACGCTGCGAATCGCTAACCTCGTCGATGACAGTTCGGATCGCGAAAAGGTTCTGTCTTCACTGCGCGCCGTGAAAGGCCGCGAGGATGTCGATATCATCATTGCTCTCGGCATGGCCAAGGAAGGCTTTGACTGGGTCTGGTGCGAACATGTGCTCACCGTTGGCTATCGCGGTTCGCTGACCGAAGTGGTGCAAATCATTGGCCGCGCAACACGCGACGCACCTGGCAAATCAACAGCGCAGTTCACCAACCTGGTGTCAGCTCCGTTTGCCAAGGACGAAGCAATCAGCCGTGCTGTCAACGACATGCTAAAGGCCATCTCCGTGTCGCTGCTTATGGAGCAGGTCATGGCGCCGGTCTTTAAATTCCGAACCCATAAGGGTGCTGACCAATTTGATGGCACTCCAGGCGACAAGCCAAAGGACGATCCGGTCACCAATGCTGGAGAGATCGAAATTATCGGCATGCCCGAGATCGATGACAAAGCCATTGAAGCAATCGAGACTGACTTCAATGATCTCTTCGCGGACGTGCAAAGCGATCCACGAACGCTGACGGTGATGATCAATCCGGACGATCACCACACAGATGTTATGTATGATCTTGTCGTGACTGATGTAATCAGGAAGCGCTATCCAGGCTTCACTGACGAGCAGGTTCAAGATGCGGTCGGCTTGTTCGGCGTCCGCGCAGGGCTGGGCCGCGAGGTTGCGAAAGACCCGAGCATTATTCAGACGCCGGGCTTATCTGAGGGTGAACAGGCTCTCTTCGAAACTCCTGATGCCGGTGGTGATGGCAATCGCGAAGGCTTGAACGCCGGAGACCGCTTCGTGCAGCAAGCAAAGCGCTTTATCAATGTTCAGGAGCTTCAGGTCGACCTGCTCGGCGGTCGGCGCGATTTTGACGACGCCTACGAGCTTCTTTCGAAGGAACTTTCGGAGGAACTGCTGGCTAGGCTGCACGGTGAAGTCCGGGCATTGAAGGTCAATATGACACAGGAAGAGGCGGAGAAGCTGTACGACCGCATCAAGGAGTTTATCGCCCGCGAAGGCCGCGAGCCGAACCTTAATGCACCAAATGGCCGCGAAGTACGTTTGGCGGAAGCGCTCGCCTTCATGCGAAAGCTGTCGCGTGAGAAGCGTGCGGCGCTCGCAGGCGCAGACGACCGGGGAGCGGCTCATGCCTGAGATCGATTACCTCAATGATGACCTACTTGTCACACCCGATGAAAAGCCAAAAGCTTCTCGGACACCGATCATTGATCAAGCTGTTGAAGTCTTGCAGAGGATAGAGGCGTTTGTGGCGGAGACTGGGGCGGAGCCAGAGTCGGAGCCAGGGCGAAGCGTTCGCGAACGCATGTTGGCAAATGAGCTTGCCGGTCTTCGAGCGTCTCAAGATGATCTGAATGGGCTGGCGCAATACGACACCATGGGTCTCGTGTTCAAAGCTGCCAAGGGTGACGATCCGCTCAACGATCCACTTTTATCCGATCCTATCGGTATTTTCGATGTGCGGGATGAATTGAAACCCATTGCGCGCCCTGACTACGTGGCTGACCGGCGCCCATGCCCCGACTTCGGACGCTTCGAGCCGCTCTTTGACCAGGTCCGGGAAAGCGTGGAGAACGGTTTGCGAAAACCACAACCTTTCAGGCAAGAGCGCGTCGAGCTCGGTGAATTTTTCGCTCTCAAAGGGCAGCTTGTTCATGTTGCAGATGTGCGGGACGAACATCGGCGCAATGACAAGCCGGATGCGCGCCTTCGGGTCATTTTTGATAATGGGACAGAATCAAACTTGCTGATGTCGTCTCTGGTCCGGCGATTATATGAAGACAAAGATGCGCGTAGAATTGGCACCACTGATGCTGGTCCGTTGTTTGAAGGCGCACGCACTGGTGTCGTCTATGTCTTGCGATCCTTATCCTCCAAGCCTGAGGCGGCGGGACTGCTCAAAGTTGGCACGACAGCTGGCGCGGTTGAAGATCGGATTGCGAGAGCCGAAACACAATCTGCATTTCTTTTTGCACCTGTTGAAGTCGTCGAGACTTTCGAGCTTTACGGCCACTCCGCAAAAGAAGCTGAGAAACGGATCCATGAAGCACTACGATCATATCATGTAGCATTGAGGGTGACTGGACCGGACGGAAGGTCATTTAGCGCCACAGAATGGTTCAAGGCGAAACCGCCGCTGATTGAAGCCATGGTCAAGAAGGTACTTGCGTACTGATTAGCAGTTTTTAGATTTAATATTCGGAATATCATTCTGATTGTTATGCTTGAGAAACGTTCAGTGAATCGATTTTACTGACCAACAAATTTGTCTTCCGGCAATTCTGGTATATGGTTAAGAAATCCAATTAACGTCCGCACTAGGTGATGAAATATATTCTGTTCAAGCAAAGCAAGACGATAATCATGATACAAGCCTTCTTTATTCTTTTCCTGCGCTTCTAATTCTCTGCCCGCCTCCAACCGCTCGTATAGGGCTTGCGCCGCTCCCACGCGACGTCGGTTTTCACGAATCACATCAATCGCAAGCTGGTACAAATCTTCATACGAAAGGACCTCCAGAATAGAGATTATCTGGCTTTCAGGAATAGAAGCGCTGACTGTTTCCCTTCTTGAAGTATTGTTCGGCTCCATTGCATAACCCGCGGCTTGGGCCGCGGTGCGCCCCCGCGACAGAGAAAGATCTCGACCCATAGCCGGGGGTTGGAAAACCGCCTTAGACGGTCCCTGCGACCTTTAGCACCGGGGCGCCTGGACATACGTCACAGGCCCCCGGCCGAAAGCCGGAGGATCTTGGTGCCGAAACGGCCGGCACCAATCCGCTAAGGTGGGGTTTCCACGCCCCGAGGCAGCGCGTACCGCCTCGGGACCGTTATTATTGTAAGAGGACAAGATTTTCCAGCACTTTGCAGTACGGGAATGCCGATGCGTCAGGCAGCTTTCTTGGCCAATGTGTGCAATCGTGTAATTGCGTCCGGACTAACTAAGACCGGCGCATCAAAGCCACCTACAGTGGCGAGCCGCTTCCACATCTCGTCCGACATCTCGAAAAGTCCCGCATAGGTCATGATCTTGCCGATCCGGACCGGCGTCCCGATTTCCTCGTAGGGGCAATCGACCGACCTGAAGATTCGTGCCATGCGCGCATCGAACACCGACACAATCTGGTCAATACCGGATTTCTGGCAGACCTCGACGATCCCGCACAGCAGTTCAAGCGTTATGCTGTTCACCCGGTGGTTCGCGTTGGCGCGATCATCATCGGCAAAGATGCGCGGGTTGATCGCAAAGCGCGAGCTCTCCCAGATCAACGGGCTTTCGGGAGCGCCATCGGGAACCAGTGCCGCAAAAACATCGCGCAGCATGTTCGGCCCGGTCGTCGGCAGCAAGCGGACGGCGCCCTGAAGAGCACCGGTCTTCTCGTTGACGGACAACAGATAGGCCGGGTCCTCACTATCAAACCGGTCAGTTTCGCGGCCATTCGTGACAGAGACGTCCCATCCCAGCCTCCCGGAAAAGACCTCCGCCCGCATCTCGAACATCTGGTCGATCAGGTCGGGAAATTCATGCCGGTTGTGGCTCTCGATTGTCAGGATCATCTTGGTCTCCATTCGTGTGTTGACGACGGAGAACCAGATATTTTGTCATGGTTGGGGGCAGTATCCGGCAGGTCAGCCGGATTTACAGCCGAGGGAAGAACAGCCCCGTTTCATGGGCGATGGAGACCGCATGGGTGTTGCTGACTGCATTGAGCTTATTGCGAGCAGTTTCGAGATAGCAGCGCACGGTGTTTATAGAAATTCCAAGAATCGTTGCGCATTCCCAGGCTGTCTTTCCTTCAGAAATCCATTGCAGGCATTCGAGCTCACGCGGTGACAATGGCTGACCGGATAGTTTCTGACCTGCCAGCTGAAGGACCTTTTCGTGGAGATACACAGCGAGTAATTGAAAGTCCCGCAGATATTCGAGTTTGGCGTCTCCCCAATCGCGATTGGAAAAGTCCGATGTCACTGTGAACAGGGATCTGTCTCCGCCCCTGCCATGAATCGGGATCGTCAGGCCGTGGCGGCCGAGGCCGAAATCCGCTGCCTCACCAAAGAACGTCCTCAGCCCATCTGATGAAGAATCAAATTCATTCCAGTCAACTGGCAGCAAGCGCCGGAAACCCTGATGAACGACAGGATCGATTTCGACATACCGCCGGCTTTTGTAGTGCTCGACCCAGTCCGACGAATAGGTTACCGCCAGGAACGGTTCGGTTTCGTTTCGGGTAATTCCCGTACCCATATAGGCGGCCGATTTGATGGCATAAACCGGCACGAGACATGCCATGACCCTGTCGAGCGCTTCGTGATCGGTTGCCGCCGAAATCTCGGCCAGAGCGCGCGCCAGGCGTCCGCCATCGTTCTCTTCCACCGCTGAAACACCCCAACACACATATACCGACCCTGAATTTTTCAAGGAACGGATCGAACCGATAACTTAAGGAATGTACCGTTTGGGAGAATTCCCTATACCGAAGCTTGAGAACCATATTCGCAACTAATTTTCAACGCATGATTGTGTATGACGTGGGACCTGTTTTGGGACCACCCGGCTGGGGAATTTCCCGGGGCTGACACTCACGATGGACCGGATGCGCCGGAGGCATTCATGAGCGATATCAGCGCTTTGTTGTCGATGGCGCTGTGTAGGCGAACCTCGTTGTAATCTCTACGCCATTCCTCCATCTTCTGGCGGGCGTCGTCAAGCGTCAGGAACCACTGCTGGTTCAGGCACTTGGCCCGGAACTTCCCGTTGAACGACGCGATGTTAGCATTGTCCGTGGGCTTGCCAGGCCGGGAGAAGTCCAGAACCACCTCCCGCTGGTAGGTCCACAGGTCGAGATCGCGGGAGATGAACTCGCTGCCGTAGTACGTCGGGAACATGTTCTGCCGACAGGTTATGGCCGCACGCGCAGCTTCCATATCGCGCAGCGGGTGGCCATAACTGGGTCTCAGGTCTCAACAGTGGTTTTGCTGAACCACACCGCTGAGGAGACCGGCTATGACCGCCACCCATTCTATCCCTTCGACCGTCCTGATCGCCATCGACATTCCCAAGTACCGCCATGAGGTCCTGATCGGCGTCCCGGGGAAGAAGCGTCGTCGCCGTATGACGATCATGAACACGCTGGAAGATTTCCATCGTTTGTCCGCGGCGCGGGTCGGTTACGACCTGCCTGTTTGGATCGGATTCGAGGCGACCGGCAACTATCACAGACCCCTGGCGCGTCATCTCGGACAGGCCGGGTTCGAACTGAAGCTCGATTCCTCGGTCAGCTTGGCCCGGATACGCGAAGCCCTGCACAACAGTTAGGACAATAACGACCCGAAAGACGCTCAGGTTGACGTGCCCTGACGTGCCCCCGGGAAAATCCCCCAGCCGGGTGGTCCAAAAACGGGTCCCACATCAAGGTCAGGAAAATTCCAGCCATATATGGTCCGATTTGGCGGGGTCACGTCAAAATCCATGGCCTCCTTGCCACAAAATTAGGAAAGAAGGCGTCTACAAATCTAATGACTGTTCTGTCGCTGTATTAATGACTAGGCTATGTTGACAAAAGACGGCAACCACAGCCTTGCGGCTGCCAAGCATAAGAAGCCGAGGAAGGACTTGGCGGTCTTGTCGTATCGAGTAGCGATGCGTCGGAACTGCTTGAGCTTGTTGAACATGCGCTCGATACGGTTGCGGTCCTTGTAGGCGCGGTAGTCGCAGTTCGCAGGCGACCTGCGGTTCGATTTCGGCGGGATGACCGGCAGGATGCCTTGAACGAGCAGGGCTTCGCGGACGGCGTCGCCATCATAGCCCTTATCGGCCAGCATCAGTCTCGGCCGGCCGACCGGCATCTCCAGCAAGGGTTTGAAGGCGTTGTAGTCCGAGGCTTCGCCGCCAGTCAGGACGAAGCCAAGAGGGCGGCCCTGACCGTCTGCGCGGGCGTGGATCTTGCTCGTAAAGCCGCCGCGGCTTCGACCAAAACCTTCCTTATGAGTCCCCCTTTTGCGCCGGCTGCCTGCGAATGGCCCCGGACGGAGGTGCTATCGACCATGTGCTGCCAATCATCGGTCAGGCCAAGCTCGACAAGCGTTTCCAGCATGGCGTCCCAAACGCCCTGTTCGGCCCAGCGGCGGAACCGGACATAGATCGAGTTCCATTTGCCGTATCGCTCATGCATGTCACGCCACGGGCAACCGACCCGAAGGACATGCAGCATGCCGTTGAGAAAACGCCGATTGTCCTGGGCAGGCCGTGCCCACCGCCCGCGTTCGGACGGCAGAAGTGGCTCCAGAATGGCCCATTCCTTGTCCGTGAGATCGCCTCGTGCCAAGAATGCCTCCCGAAAAGCATTCTTGAATCAGAACCACGCTGATTTGGGAATCCCTTTTGTCAACATGACCTAGCTCCTCCTCAGAAAGGCGCAGCTAACAATGGAGCCTGTACTAGCCGCAAGACATCAGTAGTGAATTGATAGTCACCCCATCACAAACGGATTTCGGGTATCCGACCCGTAGGAGAGCCAGACGCATTTTGTTTCAAGATACTGGTCAATGGCCTCCACGCCATTTTCTCGCCCAAAGCCCGACATCTTTACACCGCCGAACGGAGCCAAAAAGCTGGCCGCGCGATAAGTGTTTACCCAGACCGTTCCGGCACGAAGCCGTTTTGGTGCAACCGTCGCCCGTTTGATGCTTGTGGTCCAAACCCCGGCGGCAAGGCCATAATCAGTGTCGTTGGCGATCCGGTAGGCTTCCTCGTCATCCTTGAACGGTATGATGGCCACGACAGGTCCAAAGACCTCATGCCGGGCAATCCGCATGGAGGCATCAACGTCGGCAAAAACTGTCGGTTCGATGAACCAGCCAGTGCCGCATTCCGGCCGCTTTGCCGGTTCTCCGCCCAGCATGCAGCGCGCGCCATCGGACCTGGCGTTGTCGATATGCGTGAGTATCCGTTCGTATTGCGGTTGCGTCGTCACCGGACCCACCTGGGTAGACAGATCCATCGGATCACCCATCCGGGCCTGTCTGGCCATTGCGACGAATTTTTCGGTATATTGCTGGTAGATGCTTTCGTGGACAAGCAAGCGGGATCCGGCGATGCAGGTTTGCCCCGACGCGGCAAAAATGCCCGAGATGCCGCCGACTACTGCTGCGTCCAGTTCCGCATCCGGGAAAACAATCTGCGCCGACTTGCCACCCAGTTCCAGCGTCAGCCGCTTGAAGGATGCGGCTGAGTTCTCAATGATTTTCCTGCCGGCGATTTCGCCTCCCGTGAACGCAACTTTGGCAACCAGGGGATGGCTCGTCAGGGCGTCGCCGACATCGCCGCCGAAGCCGGTGACGACATTGACCACGCCGTCGGGAAATCCGGCTTCCGCGAAAAGCGCGGCCAATTGCAACATCGATGCGGAGGTGAACTCGGAGGGTTTGATGACCATTGTGCAACCGGCTGCCAGGGCTGGGGCCAGCTTCCACATCATAAGCATCAGGGGTGAGTTCCACGGCACGATTGCGGCGACAACACCGACCGGTTCGCGCAATGTGTATGAGAACATCTCGTTCTTGTCGATGGGGATGACGGATCCGTTGATCTTGTCGGCAAGCCCCCCGTAAAAATAGAGCCATTGCGGCAGATAACCTACCTGGGCTTTCACTTCGGTCAGCAATTTGCCGTTGTCCCGCACTTCGGTGGCCGCCAGCTTGTCAGCATCCCGTGTGATAAGATCACCCAACTTGCGCATCAGTGCGCCGCGCTGGGTCGGCGTCATCCTTCCCCAAGGTCCGTTGTACAGCGCGCAATGCGCTGCTTCGACTGCAGCATCCACGTCCCGCGCATCGCATTTGGGAATTTCCGCCCAAGGCTCCCCGGTAAACGGATTATAGCTTTGGAATGCCTCTCCGGAAGCACTGTCGCGGTAGGCATTTGCAATAAAGATACGGAATTTTTCCAAGCTATTTGCCATGAGTAGCCTCCACTGTTCCGATTGTTCGACAAGACGAGGGGGAGACTGCGCGTTGCGGGGTGCTCCCGCACGGCGCGGCAAATCTCCCGATTTGCTTACGTTTCCCTGCTTCGGCCGTTCACAATAGCGACGGCAAAATAGTCACCAATCCTGGGAACATCGCCAGTATGACCATTCCCACCACAAACAGGGCGACGAACGGCCATGCCGCAGAAAACACCATGGACAAGGAGCCATCCCCCCAAGCGCTTTTCAGGGCAAACAGAGTATATCCGAAAGGCGGCGTGATGCCTCCGATCGTGATGTTGACCAGAAACAGCAGCCAGAACCAAATCGGGTCATATCCAAGATTGTGCACGATCGGCAGATAAATCGGAATGACAATCAGCATGAGTGCAATCTGGTCAATAAACATGCAAAGCACGAACGGTAGCAGCATCAGCAGAAACAGCATGATCCAAGGAGAAAACTGGAGGCCCACGATCCATTCCGTCAAGGCCGTGGCACCGCCGGAAAAGGCCAGAAGCTGACTGAAGAGCTTGGAACTCGCCATGACGATCAGGATCATCGTGGATATTTTCGCGGATTCCGCCAGAGACTTGACAACCATCTTGACACTGAGATTGCGATAGATCGCAGCCGTGATCAGTGATCCGATCACGCCCATGGCACCGGCTTCCGTCGGGGTCGCCACACCGAGCAGGATCAGCCCCATAACTGAGAGGATGATGATGGAGAATGGCACGAGCCGGACCAGGGCCAATACCACTTCCTTGGCGTCCGGGCGGTGGATGGCGTCCTCGGTTTGTGGTGCCAGAGTCGGATTGCGCCAGATGCGGAAGAAGACATAAGCCATGAACAGTCCGGCAAAAACCAATCCCGGGAGGATGCCTGCGATAAGCAGCCCGGCAATGGAAACGCCGGCCAATGTGCCAATGATGATGGCAAGCACGCTCGGTGGAATCAGCGGCGCCAGGCTGGCACCGGCGAGGATCGTGCCTGCCGACAAGCGTGCATCGTAACCCCGTGCGATCATGCCTGGCAGGAGGGACCGGCCAAGCATGGCGGCAACGCCCATGGCAGCGCCCGACAGGGTGCTGAACACCGTGGCGAGCACAATGGAGAGAATGTACTGACGGCCACGCACCCGCCCCACCAACGTATCGATGGAGGAAAAAAGGACATCGACCGCATTACTTCGGAACAGGAGTTCGCCCATCAGGATGAACAGCGGGATGGTGACCAGCGACGAGCTCGTCACGGTCTCGAAAAAGCTGCCGGAAAACATCCCGAAACCGGCAGGGCCTAGCAGCAGCAATGTAGCGCCGAGATTGACGACCAAGAAGGCCACGAATACGGGCATGCCCGTTGCCATGGCAATCAGCAACAGCCCAACGCCAAACAGGACGGCCGGAATTCCAGTAATCATTTACTCGCCTTCGAGCCGGTCCCCGGCATCGTCCCCAAATGTGAGCCTCAGGAAATACAAACCCGCGTTTAGCGTTCCCACGGTGATGAAAACAAACAGGACCCATTTGGGAAATGGTATCGTGGTCAGGGTCGTCGTGCCCCGCTCAAACAAACGCTGCGTTTCGTTCAGGAAAATGATGCCGGCCCAAATGCAGACGGCCGCGCCGACCGCATAACCAAAGCGACGGATCAGATCCGCTGCTCTCGAATCTTCACCCAACAATTCGATCAGGATGGTGACCGACACGTTCCCGCGAATGCGCGTGACATAGGGCAACACCAGAAAAACGGAGCCCAGCAGCAGGAACGATACAAAATCGCTTCCCCACTTGGTCGGCGCAGCCAGAAAGTAGCGCATGAAAACCTCATAGGCGAAGATCGCCACGATGAGGAACAAGGCGAAACACCCCAACCAGAAACAGATCTTGGTGAAGACGTCATGCCCCCACAGGATCTTCCGGAGCAATAGGCTCATGGATTTCCCCGATAACCAGATGTACGGTGGGTGAAGCGGCGGCCCCTGAAAAGAGGCCGCCAGCCGGTTCAGGCGTCAGCCGTCGATGTCGGCATCAATGGCCATCTTCTTGATGGCTTCGACGTCTTCGGGGCTCTTCGTCCCAGCAAGCTTCATCACGCCACCGAACCAAGTCGCTTTGAGGTTGGCACCCACATCGTCCTTGAGATTGGTGATTTCCATGCCCTCGGCTTCCAGGGTTTCCTTTTCCTTGGCGGCTAGGCCGTTGAAGAGTTCGGATGCCTCCACTTCGTATTTCATGGCGGAGGCCTCGATTTCCGAACGCGTCTTCTCGTCAAGGCTGTTCCACTTGTCGAGGTTCATCAGCACCAAGTGGCTCACCTGACCGAAAGTCGGACGCATCATGTAATCAGAAACTTCGTACCAGCGGAATGCGGCTGCACCTACAGTCGGCCATGCCGCGCCATCAATGACGCCACGCTCCAGCGAGGGGTAGATTTCCGGTCCGGGTAACACGACTGGCGAACCGCCGAGGGCCTCAATGGTCGGGTGATAGAGGGGCGTGCCGCGAATACGGCGGCCTGCCAAGGAATCATCCCCCACCGGCTTCTTGAGGATGATGTGATAGCCATTCAGGTCGTAGAAAATAGCGATAAGTTTCAGGCCGATCTTCTGATAGGCCCTATCTGCCTGGTCCCAGATTCCCGACTTGTGCACCTGTTCTATATCGCCACTCAGCCCGTCGAGAGACATACCCACGGCAATGTCGTTAAAGTGATAGCCCCCGTTGGTGTAGAGAACATCGAACAGTCCCTGCGTGGCTGGCGTCAGCTGCTCGAAGGGCGGAACCGTCTCGGGGCCGAACTTGGTGATGTTAAGATCAGCCGTCGTCTCTTTTTCGAGACGTTCCAGGAACGGATAAAGCACCTGGCCGACAGCCGCATAACTCTGATCCCAGCTCGTCAGGACCTTCAGGTTTTCCGCCTTAGCAAACCCGGCCATGGGCAAAAAGCCGATGGTCGTAAGCAGAATGGTTGCAAGCTTTTTCATAAGATTCCTCCCTTTGGTATTGTTCAGATCAATTCCAGACGATCGCTGCCTCCCCCGTGTCAGCGCCGCTTTCGGGAATGCCCCGCTTTTTGCGCCACCACTTAGCTTCGACCTCTAAAATAGTATTACGCCCTTACCGGCGGTCTGTTTGTCAAGCAGTTTGTACGCATCGGCAGCCTGGTCGAGGCGCCAGCGGTCGGAAAAGACGGCGGCAACATCCACCGCGCGATCGACAGCAAAAGTTGCGCATTCCTCCATGATGTTCGTTGAAAAAGTGAAGGAGCCCACCAGCGAAACCTGGCGAAAAATCACGCCTGCAGCCAAATCGACTACAGGAGATGGCCCCAGCCCGACCATGACAGCCGTTCCCCAAAGGCGCAGACTCTTGATCGCATCGCCGACGGCCTGCTGGGCGCCCGACGTTTCGATCGCGTAGTGCGCTCCGCGCCCGTGGGTCAAATCCCTCACGGTTTCAGCGACATCTGCTTCCGCCGGGTTTATCGTCTCGGCCGCGCCGAAGCGCCTTGCGACACTCAGGCGGTCTGCATTGACATCGACGGCGATGACCCGCGCGCCCATCGCGGCGGCGAACTGGGTGCCCGACAGACCTACCGGACCTTGCCCGAAAATCACAACGGTGTGGCCGGCATTTGGCTGCACTTTGCGAAGGGCAGCATAAGAGGTGCCCGAACCGCACGCGATTGCCGCTCCCGCTTCGAACGAGAGTCCATCTGGCAACGTCACGAGTGTATGAGCAGCGCATTTCATGTAGCGGGCATGGGCACCGTGTGCCGTCCAGCCATAAATGTCTGGAACAATCTCTTCGCACATTTGCGGCCAACCAGTGCGGCACTGATCGCAAACGTGGCAACCGGAATAGTGGTGGACCATGACGCGCTGGCCAATATGTGCAACCCGGTCGCTGACACCCGGACCGATCGCCACGACCACACCGCAGGGTTCATGTCCGGCGATTTTCGGACCGCTGTCACGCATGGTCTCGTAGGGTTTACCCTTTGCCAGCTCCCTGAATTCGCGATCGTCGGAGGGCGCGCGATAGGCATGAAGGTCGCTGCCACAAAGCCCGGAAGCCATAACCTCGATAACGACCTCACCCGGCCCAGGCGTTGGGTCTTCAAACTCCGCTAGTTCGACCCTTCGGTCGCCAGGAAACGTCACACCGCGCACGGCATCCTCCATCCAATTTTATTCTAAGCTTGGCGCAGTGACCCGGCCAAATCGCCAAACAGCCTGACGGGCCTTTCTTCCGGTCAGCCCGTTCCGCCATCAACGAACGTTCAGCCGCGCCACCGAATCATTCTTGGCAAGCCATTCAAGCAACGCGGACAGCTGCCTGTCCCTCTCCTCGATCAGTTCAGCCTTGTCACCTTCAAAGCGATACCAACCCTGGCCTGTTATGGCACCAAGGTGGCCCTGTTCGACCAGATCACGAAGTGCCTTGCGTCCCTTGAAGTTTTCATCGCCGGTCTGGCTGTAAAGCGAGTCCGTGACGGCGAGGGCAGTCTTCTTCGAAACGATAAGATCCTCGGTCAACAGCGGGCCCCACAGAGCAAGCCTGGGCCCCAGGCTCAACCGCACGGCAGCATCGATGTCATCGCGGCTGGCGATCCCCTCGTCCACAAGCCGGTAGATCTCGGTCAACATCGCGAACTGGATCCTGTTGATCAGGAAACCGGGGCGCTCCGGACAGGCCACACCCACGTGGTCGATGGACTGCACGAAAGCCCGTGCCCATGCGATCAGATGAGGAGGGGTGAAGCCGGCATGGATGATCTCGATGACCGGAATGATGTGACCCGGTGTGACGTAGTGGATTCCGATCACCCGCGCGCGATTGCTGACGCGTGCGGCGATATCGGAAATCAGGAAGGAGGACGTGTTCGTCGCCAGAACTACATCACCAGAACAAAGTCCATCCAGTTCCTCAAAGACGGCCTGCTTGACCTCAAGGACTTCTTGAACGGCTTCATGGACCATGAAGGCGCCCCTGATCGCGTCGTCCAAGGCGACCACTGCGCGAACCCGGTCAAGGATTTCGTCGACACTCACATCACCGCCAGCAAAGGTCGCCGCGATTGGACGTGCGCGTTCGGCATAGGATTCGAGCATGGCAGGTTGGCTGTCAGTAATGGCGACATCATAGCCGTAGCGGGCGTATAAGGTTGCTATGACGCATCCCATGAACCCGGCCCCGACGACACAAATCGTACCGCCTGCCGGCGGCCCTGCGTTCAAGCCTGAAAGCTGTTCCATATCACCGTTCACCTGATCCCCCTTCATCGTAGCGCAGATACTTTGCCCACGCTTGCCGACACCCTTACCGAAAACCCAACCCGGCCGGTCGCTTTGCGCCCTATCCGGCAACGGAAAACAGGCAAACTTGCTGAATTCCGCAGAGCGACATCGTTTCCGTGACCGAAGGTTGCCCGGGAGGGTAAAGCGCCTATCCGACCGCCTTGATCTCGGTTTCGATACTAGATGGGGGGCTTTGGGTGTCTAATATCAAGTTCGGTAAAATACATATTGCATTGGTTATGAAAAAGGGGTTCTGTCACCATCCGAAGTGCGCCATCTGGAGCAAAGACGCACTCAAATCAACAGTTGATGGTGGCATGTAAGCGATCCGTCCAACCGTCGATATGTCCGTGAAAGCAAGAGAATAGCCCGGGAGGAACGATCTGGTGGACGTCGTTGAACACAAGCGGGCGACTGAGCCGCACCCAGGAGACCTTCTTCACTCCAGAAACCTGACGCTCCATAAGCTGAACGTATTCTTTATGGTTGCGAAGCATTCCAGCGTTACAAGGGCGGCCGAAATCCTGAACATCGCCCAACCGGCTGTCTCCGCCCATCTGCGCGGTCTCGAAGAAAGCCTTGGAGCACGGTTGGTGCAGAAGCAGGGACGCAATATCGAACTGACCCAGGCCGGGGAGCGGGCCTATGCTTGGGCAACGGAGGTTCTGCAACGCAGCACGGAAATGTTTCTCGACATCTCGGACATCAAGAAAGGTGTTATCGGCCAGATCAAGCTCGCGGCTTCCATGGTTGTTGGCACCTATACGCTGCCGGATATCATCGTAGACTTCCACAGGGAGTATCCTGGCGCGAAAGTCTGCACGTCGATTGTAAGTCCTCTGCTCGCCACGCAGGCAGTGCTTTCCGGCGACAGCGACTTCGGCGTCACGCTGATCGATCCAAATCAGGACACGTCCAGACTCAACATCCACCTTCTTTGGAAAGAGCCCCTCTATCTAATCGCGGCGCTCGACAGCAAGCGAGTGGGCGACGTCGCCACCTTGCCCGAGTTGGCAATCCAGCAATTCATCACGCCCATGAAGGGTCAGATCGCACGCGAATTAAACGAGGAAGCCTTGCGGGCCGCAGGCATCGTGAAAACCCAGAGCATCCTGGAGTTCGGTCATCCGGAACCAATCCTTCGTGCGATCCATGCCGATGCAGGTATCGGATTCGTCTTCTACAGCGCTCTTCCGCGAAATCTCGAAGAGCACGGCCTGAGACGGGTAAAGACACCGGACATCGACATTTCGATTCCGCTGTTCCTCATTCACGAGAAGAAGGCCGTACTTTCCAAGCCGCAGAAGGATCTCATGCAGAAAATCCGGGAGTATTTCGCAAATCTGCAACCCCGCGCATGAGCACCATGGCGGATTAGATCGCGGCCCGGCTCTGCCGGGCCGCGTCTTGTCAATGTCAGCCAGCTTTGCGGGCTTCGAGTTTCCACTCCGACATGACCGGTTCGATGTTGAAGAATTTCTGGGCGTTTCCGCCGAGGATATTCCGCTTTGCCTGGTCATTCAGGAATGGAAGATCATAGATCGTGCTCGGCAAATCCATGTCCCAATGCGGATAGTCGGATGAGTACAGCAACTGGGATTCGGCATTCATCATCTTGAACGTCACTTCAAGCGCCTCCCGGTTGTCGACCAGTTCCATCGGCTGCGATGAATAGAACATCTCGCGCATGTAGTCGCTCGGTTTTTTCTTGAGAAGCGGCGCGTCCGACGTACGCATCATGTATTCGTTGTCGAGGCGCTGCATGAGGAACGGAATCCAGGCGAGACCGCTTTCGATCCACATGGTCTTTAGCTTCGGGAACCGCTCCGGCAGTCCGTTGAGCACCCAATTCGTCATGTGGATGATGTTGCAGAAACTGAAGCCCAGCGCGTGCACAGAAATGAACTTGTTCAGCTGCGCAAGCGATGTATCGCCCCAGTTGTAGACGGCATGGAAACCCAGCGGCTTGCCGCGTTCCTCGAGCATGGAATAGACACGCATCAACGAACTGTCATGCACGGGGATCTTCAGGTAGCCTGTGGACAGAAAGCCGACCACACCCTTGCGTTCGGAAAACTCCTCGATGATTTTCACCGCTTCGTGGGGCGCATTCATCGGAAGATAGACCATCGAACAGATGCGATTGTCTTCCTCCAGTATCCGCTCACACAGCCAACGGTTATAGGCTCGCGCCATGGCGATTTCGACTTCCGGCTGCGGATGCGTGGCCAGAAGGAGCATCGGTGTCGGGAAAAGGCATGCCATGTCAACACCCAACGCATCCATCCAGCGGCGCGTCAGCGTGATGTCACGATGTGGAGCCGGCGGCACCACCTCCCTCGCCCGGCCGGGATAACGCGTCACACGCCCGGCCATGTCCTGCGAGCCGATAGCCTGCGGGATAAGGCCGGCGCGCCCAACATTACCCGAAGAAAGCCCGAGATGACGCATGACCGGATCATCCATATATTGCAGGATTTCCGGCAGCGCTTCCGTCTCGTAGTGATGCGCATCCACATCACAGATAAAGAAATCCTTGTAGTTCCTTTCGACCGCCTGCTTTCGCGCGTTCTTTAGCAGCATTGTCGTATTGAATTCCTGGATCGAAGGATCATCATTCGAGCCGTAGAGGAAATTCGTTTGCGTATTTGTCATCTGATTGTCCCACCCGGTCCTTATTGTTTCAAAGTCTGCCACATGCCGAGCTCGAAGACGGCGAGATCGGCCGCCTCAAGTAATCCGGTCGTTGCAATCGCTACCTCGGTTACCGAAACATCATTGTCCTTCGGAAAGGCAGACAGATGCTTGTCGGTCCCGCGAAGCTCGGCGTAGTTGCGAACGACTTCGGCCAGCAGGATCTGTAGTTGCCCGATGGAAAGGCCATGCACTTCCGGCGCGCGCAAGGCGCTAAGGACATGATCGAGCGAGGCAGAGAGGGGCTGCGCCTTCGCAGCAAGCTGCTCATACTTCGACATAGACGTTCTCCTCCCGCTCGGTGACCTTGAACCGGCGCAGGCGAATCTTGGAATCACCTGCCGCTTCCCCTGTTTCGATTTTGAATTCCCAACCGTGCCAGGGGCAGACGAAATGCATTTCACTCGTGTCGAAGTTTTGCCGGACCGTCCGCATCTCCTCGTCAAGCTCGACGCACACCTTCGGCATCTTCAACCCCTCACAGACGGGGCCGCCTTGGTGGGGGCACACATTCTGATACGCAAAAACCTTGTCCTTGTGGCGAATGACACCGATCTCGACACCTTCAACCTCGAATATCTTCGTGGTCAGTTCGCTGAGCTCCGACGAAGCACATAGTAGTCTCTCCGACATCTCCAAATCTCCCTCTTTTAATATGACTATCTTACCTTCTAAATTTAGTAAGATTGTCTAATCATAAGAGTCGCTGTACAATGCGTCAAGTCAAAAACTCGGGCGAAACATGACAGGAAAAAACGCAGATATTTCAATCTCCCGCTCGCGTAGGCGTGGTCTCGGGGCATCGCTTCGCCTGGTTCATCATCTCTATGGAAAGCTACTACAAAAGCAGCTTGCCGAGTCCGGGCTGAGCATGGCCCAGTATGTTCACATGCGGACATTAAGGGAGGACGGGCAGGTAAACCAATCCGAACTCTCCGCGCGTTTGGGCATCGAAAAGGCCTCATCGACGCGGCTGCTTGACGACCTTGCGAAGAAGAAGCTCATCCATCGTGACCGAAACGAAAAGGACAGGCGCATGATTCTCGTCAGCCTGACCGAAAGCGGCCGCATTACGATCGACCAGGCGATGGAGACTGCACGAATCGTCGCCAATCTGGCGATGACAGGGGTCGAGGAAGATGAACTCCGGCAGTTCTTTCTCACTCTCGACCGGATGATCGGAAACCTGACCGCCGATAATTGAGTCTTTATCTGCCACTCCCGGTCAGGACCCCGCCGGGAAAGCCGCAAGCAAGACAACGCCGATAGCTGCCAGAAGAGCCGAAAGGTAGAATTTTCCGCCTGGCGGTTCTTCGGTTCTCAATACATACGCCGCTAGCCAGACAGCGAAAAACATCTCGATCGACGAAATGAGAGCAACCACGGTCACACTAGTCAATTGCAGAGCAAAGTACTGGACAACTTGTCCGGCCGACATGGTAACTGCCGCCAGGATTTGCCATTGCCCAGGCCATTGCAAGGCAATCCGGAGTCGTTGTGAGCTGTGTTTGGGAAACAGTTGCGAGATTGCGAACCATACCAAGCCGGTCATCGCACCGATGAACACTCCCGCCAGAGGATCGGGAAGTGTTTTCATTGCCAGCTTGCGCGATACAAACGACCCCCCGTAGCTCGCCGCTGACGTAAGTGCCATCACACGGCCGGTTCTTTTTTCACTCGAGGCATTCTGCGTGATCTCCCGAAGAACATCCCCGCTCGACGCCTGTCCGGCGACGGTTATCACGACACCGGAAGTGATGAGAATGAAAGCAGCCACCATGACGAGGTTGATTGCTTCGCCGAGCAACGCAAATGCCAGCAATGCTGCGAAGACCGGGATCAGACGCCGAATGAGCCCTGTTTCGATCGCTCCTGTCAATTCCACCGATCTGAACAGGGTAAGCCGGCCGACGACATTGCCAAGAAAGCCAGCGAAGACAAAATAGCATGCGCCAACAAGGGCCGGCCTGTCGAACTCTGTAAGGCCCGGCCCGATCAGCAGCCAAAGGCCGCCTGACAGTACAGCAGTCACAATGATGGACAGTAGCACGTCATTGCCGCGTCCGGATTCTGACCGGGCACCTTTGACAATTGCCACCGTGCTCAGGGCGTAACAGAAAGCGCTGAGTATTGCCAGCAATCCGCCGATCATCGTCGTCGACATTGGTACCTTTCGGTCAATGCATTGAATGGACAAGTAGCCCCCAAATGCGCAAGCGGTTTAAGGAAGGCGGCTACAATCGCTTTTACAGCTGGAGACGGGGCTTGGTTGTTGGCGGGGAATGTCAGGCAAGCGACATAATGGAGCACGCCACCCCGGTACTCCTCGGGGTGGCGTTTTGAGTTGTGGGGGACTTACTCTGCGGCTTCGACACCGCCGGTTTCGCTGAGTTGGCGCCAGTCGGTTGTCTTGGGGAAGACGCCTTCG
>Ga0180009_10000518_pt1 | contig 53091 bp, 39 predicted proteins | sample OS_PC_MetaG_FD_123537 | JGI IMG/M metagenome (GOLD analysis project Ga0180009, IMG submission 123537) | Groundwater microbial communities from the Aspo Hard Rock Laboratory (HRL) deep subsurface site, Sweden - OS_PC_MetaG | ecosystem: Environmental > Aquatic > Deep subsurface > Groundwater... | reverse complement strand
TGGTGCTGGTGCTGTGGTCCTTTCGGGTGGGGCTGCTGGCCATGATCCCCAACGTGCTGCCGATCCTGCTGACCATGGGGCTCATGGGCTGGCTGGACATCACGCTCAATGTCACCACCGTGATGATCGCCTCCATCGCCCTGGGCATTGCCGTGGACGACACCATCCACATGCTCGTGCGCATCCGCACCGAGAGCCGCGAACATGGCGATCACCGGGAGGCCGTGCAGCGCGCCCTGCAGAGCGTGGGCCGGGCCGTGGTGTTCACGTCGGTGGTGCTGTCCGGCGGCTTCGCGATCCTGCTCCTGGCGAGCCTGGTGCCCGCGGCCCACTTTGGCATCCTCATCGCCTTCACCATGATCACCGCCCTGCTGGCGGATCTGGTGCTCATCCCGGTGTTGATCCTGTGGCTGAAACCCTGGACCCGCCGCGACTCCGGGGACAAGAAATGACCCGGTCTGCCACCCCGGAAATAAAGCCGCTGCTGGAGATCTCCGCGCTGCGGTTCACACTGCCGGGGCAAAAAACGCCCCTCTTCGACGGGATCGACCTCACGGTGACCCCGGGAGAAACCGTGGTGATCATGGGTGGCAGCGGCACGGGCAAGTCCACCCTGGCCGAGCTGCTGTTCGAGCTGCGCGCCGAGTTCCTCTACGGGGGTGAGCTCCGGTTGGATCTGCGTCGGGCCGCGCTGCTGCTGCAGACCGGTGCCGTGTTCGAGCACCTCTCCATCGGCGGAAACCTCGCCCTGGTGCTACGTCGCTTTGGCAAGCCCCATGCTGCCAACGCCATCACCGACGCCCTGGCCGCGGTGAAGTTGGATCACCACCCGGCCTCCCGCCGGGCCGACACCCTGAGCGGCGGCGAGCAGCGGCGCCTGGCCCTGGCCCGGGCCCTGTGCGCCGACCCGGACTTTCTTTTTTTCGACGAGCCCTCCGCGGGACTGGACCTGGACAACGTGTACCAACAGGGACGACTGATCCGAGATGTGGTGCGCCGGGGCGGAAAGGGCGCCGTGGTGGTGACCCACGATCCGCTGCTCACCGCCCTGGTGGCCGACCGGGTGCTGCTGCTGTCCGACGGCCGCCTGGAGGCACTGGCCACCTGGCCGGACTCCAGCGACGAGTTGACCCGGGACGAGGAGCGGGAACGGCTCACGTCCCTCGAGCAATCGGTGTTGGGACGTTTTAAACCCCGGGTGGGCGAGCGCACTGAGACCCCGGGCCCGGTCCTCCGATTGCTCAGCGCCCTGAACCCGCTGGCCGTGGGTGACTACGCCCGGGACGGACTGCGCGCCCTGGGGTCCCTGCCGGGATCCGTGCTCCACCTGCGCGACTTCACCTCCATCTTCTGGCGCAGCTTCCGCCTCGCCGGACTCGGGGGCGTACCCTTTTTTGGCCTCATCGGCGCCATCCTCGGAGCGACCTTCATCATGATCCTGCTGGGCGCCTCGATCCTGCCCGCCCGGATCACCCTGGACAAGGTTCAGGCCGTGCCCCTGACCGCCATCACCGCGCCCCTGGTGGGCTTCCTCTTTGCCGCCCGCTCGGGCAGCGCCCTGGCGGCCTGGCTGGGCGGCATGACGTACTCCCGCCAGGTAGATGCTTTGCGCACCCTGGCCATCGCCCCCGACAAATATCTGCGCGCTCCGGTGTGGTTGGGCATGGTGCTCGGGTACGCTCTGTGTAGCGTGGTTTTTTTCTGCGCCATGTGGGTGGGAGCGTACGTGCTGTGCCGCGTCAAGGTGGGCATCGCCGACCCGATGCCCTATCTCAAACCCTTTGGCAACGCCCAGATCACCACCCAGGCCTTGATGAAGATCCCCCTGTACGCTGTGGTGGCCGCCACGGTGACCACGCGCATCGGCCTGTTGCCCAAACCCACAAGCGAGTCCGTCGCCCATGGCATCACCCGGGTGATCATCGTCTGCACGGTGGTGGTGGCCCTCACGGAGCTGATGTTCGCCGGGCTGCTGGCCCTGGGAGGCGGCGGGTGAGCCTGCAGGCCAGCTCGAAGGCCAGCCCCAAGGGGTGGAGCAGACTCCAACGACTGGGCGGCACGCTGTTGGTGGCCGGCCTCTGGGTGGGCGTCGCCTGGGTGGCGTGGCTCCTGGCGTGGCCCGGAGCCACGCCGACCCTCGACCTGGCGGCTCCCGCGGCCCAGCACTACCTGCCCCTGGATACGCCCCTTCACGTGCGCGGCCGGGTCCACCGCGGACGCCGGGTCCGCTGCGAGGGACGCGAGGCCCGACCCGATTTAGAGGGGCGTTTTGCGCTGCACGCGCCCGGGCCCACCCGGCCGGGCATGTACGTGGTGCGATGCGAGGCCAAAAACCACCGCGGCCGGCGCTTCCCCTTCACCTACGCCCGACTGGCCGGGGCGTCCCGAAACCTCACCGACCCCATTCCGGACGCGGTGGTGGTGGTGCTCCCCCTGGCCAATCTCAAAGCCAAGGGGGGACTCCTGCACGGCCTGTCCCGCCTGGTCTCGGGGCCACTCGCCCGGTATATCAAAGCGGCCGCCACCGAGCTGGTCTTCCGCTACGGCGGTCTGCGTCTCGGACCCGTGCAGGTGGGCACCGTGACCCTCGCGGGCGTGGAGGCCGCCACGAACAACCGTCTGGCCGTGACCCTGAACCTACAGCAGGTGTCGGTGGCAGTGCACCTTCCGCACCAGTGGGCCCGCGACAAGGCGCCCACCTGGGCGCGCATGCTCGGAGCGCTGCTCTCCGGTCAGAAAACCCTCAAGCTGCACACCGCGGTGCCCCTCCGATTCCTGGTGAGCTGGCCCCCGGGCGGGCGCCCCACCCTGTCGCTAGGGCCCCTGTCCACGAACCTGCTCAAAAAAGCCCTGGGGCTGGCTTTCCTCGCGGACGCCGCCAACACCATGCTCAGGCTGCTGTCGGCCAAACTCCACACCCAGCTCAACCGCGCGCTGCGAAAGGCCAAGCAGCTCTCACACCACATCGATCACATCTACCAGCAGATCCAGCAGCGGCTGGGCCGCATGGCCGACCTGTTGCCGCCGCTGCCCCGGGCCGTCTCTCCCCAACGGGTGGCGGCCTGTCTGTCGCTGCGACTCAGCCATCTCACCACGTCGGCCCCCACGAAGACCGTGCGGTTTCACCTGAGCGCCCGCATGACGGGCTACACCGTGGGCGGCAAACTCTGTGACGACGCCCGGGCCGTGCGACCCCTGGCCGTGGGCGGCCACTATGCCCTCCGTCGGCTGCTGCTCGGGCCTCCGACGCCCGATGGCGTCCCCGACGGGCCGGCGGTGCTCATCGCCCACGACCTGATCAACGCCTACCTGGCCACGGTGTGGGCCTCGGGCGGGCTGTCCCGCGTACCCATCCGGCTGCCCGCGCTCAAGCAAAACGGCTTCGACGTCCGCAGCCTGAGCTACCAGCTCCCCCCGGTCATGACCACGCACAACAAGCGCCTGCGTCTCGAGGTGCCCGAGCTTTGGGTCTATCTGCAAACCCTCGGCGAGCCCGGCCGGCTCTTCGCGGCCCACCTGCGCACCGCCCTGAACGTGCAGGTGCACCCCAAAGGACGTCTACGGTTCGTGGTGCCGCGATATCAGCCACCCAAAATCTGGGTGCGTTGTCTGCGGGAGGCCGGGGGGGCCTGCGCGGCCCAGTCCCGCCGGTTCCAATCCCTGGTGAACGTGGGCATGGAGCTCGCCTTCTCCCCGGAGCTGGCCGGCCCGGAGCTGGCCCTGGAGGCCGCCCTGCCGCCCCTGCGAGGGCCCGGCATGGACATTCACCTGGGTCGGGTGTATGCCGTTCCTCGGGGCGTCATGGTACAGCTTAAAATTCGATAACTTACGCTGTGTTTACAGGGAAATGACACGGCGCGTTGACGGCGGTGCATCCGGCGATTAAGCTGCGTCACAGACGAGGCGCTGTCCCCGTAGGGGTGCCGCCTCAGCGAGGTGAATGCATGACCCTGGAGCGCCCTGACGTACTCGTGGTTGGCGCCGGCACCGCCGGAGCCGCTGCGGCCGCCCGCCTGGCCGAGGGCGGCTGCTCCGTGGTGTTGGCGGATCAAAAGCCCGCCGCCGAAGCCGGAGCGCACTGGGTCAACGCCATCCCGGGCTGGCTCTTTGACGAGGCGGAGGTGGCGCGTCCCCGGCCCCCGGAGCGGGTGCGGGACGGCGGCACCCATCGCTCGGTGCTGGCCGACGGCCACGGACGGGTCCGCACCACGGTCAGCGCCGACCCCGGTCTGCACGTGGACATGGGGCCCCTGACCCGGCGGCTCCAGCAACGCGCCTGGGACGCGGGGGTGACCTTCCTGCAGGGTCGGGTCGTCGACGTGGAAATGGTGGAGGGCCGCCCCGGGGTGGTCACCCTGGCCAACGGGAGCGGCCACACCATGATCCGGCCGCGCCTTGCGGTGGACGCCTCGGGGGCCGCTGCCGTTCTGCGCCGGCGCGTGCCCGGCCTGGCGAAGGCCTGCCCCGCGCCGGCGCCCACCGACCTGTGCCTGGCTGCCCAATACCAGCACCGGATCACCGATCGCCGCGGGGCAGAGGCCTTTTTGGAGGCCCACCAGACCGCTCCCGGGGACAGTTTCACCAAGACGGGCGTGGTGGGCGGCTACTCGATCCTCCTGGTCAGTGTCAGCGAGGATCTCTCGGAGGCGGGGGTGCTGTCTGGCTCCATCCCAGCGGACGGCGTGCCCTCCGGACAGACGCTCGTGGATCGCTTCGTGGCCCGGACCCCGTGGTTGGGTCCCCGGCTCGGCGGTGGCCAGGCGCCCATTCCCCTGGGGCAACCCTACACCCGCCTCACGGCCCCGGGCGTGGCCCTGGTGGGCAACGCGGCGAACCACGTGTATGCCCTACACGGCAGCGGCGTGGGCATGGGGCTCATCGCGGCGCGCCTGCTCGCCGACGCCGCCACCGCCGGCGACGATCCCGGTGACGCCCTGGCCCTGCGTCGTTATGCCCACGGGTTCCTGCGCACCTACGGCGGCCGGTTGGCCGCCTCGGATCTGTTCCGGCGACACTCCCAGACCCTGACCCGGGACGAGATCTCCACGCTGCTGGGCTCGGGCATGTTCGGGGGACCCATGCTGGCCGCCGGGCTGCTGCAGACCCCCTTTACTGCCGATCCCGAGGCCCTGTGCACGATCGCCGCCGGGGCGCTGCGCCACCCGCGTCAGCTCCTGGACCTGGCCCCCCTCGCCCTGTGCATCGTGCCCCTCGCCCTGCGCCTGTTGCGCCTTCAGGCCGCCTTTGATGACTACCCCGAACCCGCTAACGCCGACGCCCACGCCCTCGACGCCTTCGACGCCCGCCTGGCCCGCATCCGCGGCTTCTAACCTGCAACCGGCTCAACAACAGAGAGCGAAGCCTGCGTGGAGGAGTTCACGGCAGCCGCTCTCGCAGCGTCCCGCTGGAGCGGCAGAGTGAAGCTCCTTCGCGCAGGCGAAGCGACCGGCTCAACGGCTCTTTAGCGTTCGAGCACTGCCACCAGCTCCAGATGTGGCGTCATCGGCAACATGTCAAAGCCTTGCAGGGAAACCAGCTGTAGCCCACCGGCCTGTAACACTTTCAGATCCCGCGTGAGGGTCTCGGCCGAGCAGCTCACATAAACCACCCGGGCAATGGACCGGGCCACCAGGGCTTCCAGGAGCGGCGGCCGGCAGCCGGCGCGGGGCGGGTTGAGCACCACCGCCTCGGGAAGCTTCCCTGGGTATTCGGCGAGCAGCTCGTTGGCGTCGCCCGTCTGGTAGCGGCAGCCCTGCAAATTCGCGCTCTGCGCCGCGCCGGCGGCCAGGCGAACCACGGTCTGGTCCCGCTCCACGCCGAGGATCTCAACCGTAAGTCCGGACTCGGCCGCATGACGGGCGAGGGTCTGGGTCAGAGCACCCGCCCCACAGAACAGATCCCACACCCGGACCGGTGCCCCATCCCGACCCGGCAGGGGCGCCAAGCAGGCCTCCACCGCGTGCTCGTACAACAGCGTGGCAACCTCCCGGTTCACCTGGCCAAAGCCGTGGCCCTGGAGGCGCACCACCGCGGAACCGTATCGGTCCACCAGCTCCAGGGATCCCAGGACCCGCTCGGTCTGCCCCGAGAAGAGCACATTTCCCGGATCCGGGTTCACGTCGAGGGCCAGCCCCACCAACCCCGGCGCCTTGCCCCGGAGCCTTGTGGCCAGCTCCCGCCACGGGCGATCCACCAGGCGAGACACCACCAGGGTCACCAGCAGCTCGGCGCGGTCATTGGCGCGGATGGCCACGTAGCGCAGCAATCCCCGGCCCTGATGCTCGTCATAGATGGACCACCGGCGATGCTCAAGAAGCACCGCCAGCGCCCGGGCTGTTTCATCCACTTCGGGCGCCATGACGGGACACCCCAGGGTGGATACGATGTCATGACCGCGCGGGCGATAGCCGCCCAGGATCACGTTGCCACGTCGGCGCGCGAGCACATACTTACCCCGGTTGCGATATCCGGCCGGGCGCGGGGAGGGCACCACCAGCGGTGAAGGCAATCCCTGCGCCGGGAGCCCGCAGGCGTCCAGCACCGACCGCAGTCGGGCCTCCTTGCCCTCCCGCTGGGCGACCTCGTCGAGGTGGGCCCAGGCGCAGCCACCGCAGCGGTGCTCCTGGGTGCCAGCACCCCGCGTCCGGTGGGGGGACGTCTCCTCGAAGGACAGGAGCCGCGCCCAGGCCTGCCGGCGGTGCTGACTGACGTGCTCGATCTCCACCCGGGCGCGCTCACCCCGGATGGCACCCGACACGTGAATGTCGACCCCGCTGGGATCGGTCCCCACGGCGAGGCCGTCGGGGTCATAGCGGTCAAAGACCACGGTGCACTGTTTTCCCTTGGCGATGTCGTCGGTCACGGGCGGCTCCACACGTTGCTGGGCTGGAACAGTAGCACGTGGCGGCCGTTGACGCGCTGGTCAAGCCGTGCGAAAGCAGACGCATGAGCTCGGACACCCCAGACCACTTCACCGACGGCAGCCGGGACATCGCGCGGCCCCCCATCGCGGAGATCAACGCTCTGGCCGCCGCGCGCGCGGCCCGGGACCAGACGATGATCAAGCTGAGCCAGTCAGCTCCGTGACCCGGCATTTCGGGTCGGCGCCCTTGTCACTTTGGTGTGGGGTTCCCTCCGTCAGGGTCCCCAGAGGACTCTCCTTGATCGTCGTGCTTCCAATTTCAAGAATCACCTCCTATCTCTCGCCCATGCCGGGCGCACGTACAGCTCCAGCGACGCTGGACCTCTACAGGAACGGGGTCGCCGTAGCCAATATCAGAGCGTGTCCTCGCGCTCCTGGCGGCCCAGGCGAAGCTGCTTCACGGGGGCGAAGCGAACGGATCAAAGCAACTTGGGTCTGTCGTAGAAAAAGGCGGGTGTCAGGCGGTTTCCTGGATGACCTGGGCGATGGATTTCCAGAGGTGGGCCATTTGCTCGTCGCCGAAGTTGGCGCCGGATTTTAGCCAGGCGGCGGTGGGACGGCCGTTCCAGATGCGGTGGTACTGGCCCACCACGTCGAGGTGATCTCCCTCCACCACTTCGCCGAGCTCCCCCCACACCTGGGACAGCGAGGGCACGATGCCGTCATTGGTGGTGGCGTCCACCGGGAAGGGGAGCCGGGCGTCAATCTCTGCGCGCTGCTGGCCCACCGGGGACGGGTACGGATAGGACCGGTGCTCCTTTGAGGCCACCGAGTGCACCAGGGCATACAGCGCCATGGCCAGCGGATCGTACAGGGAGTGGAAGTCCCGCCAGGAGACGCGGGAGAAGGGCGGCGGCGCGGCGCTGACGTGACTCACATACCGCACGCCCGGGCGATTCACCACCGCGGCGTTGAACAGATCCACTGACTCGGGCGTAAGCTGGATCACCGCGCCCTGGTCCTGGGAGACCTCGTTCAGAAAGTCCCAGAGCTTGTTGCCGCGGTCCGCCGACACGGTCGACAGCAGCCGCTCGGAGAGCTGATCCAGCAGGGTGTTGGTCTGCCCCACGAGGTCGTCCAGTTTGGACACCAGGGTCAGGTACTGGGCCATGGCGGCCAACCCCAGGCGTCCCGGCCGGGTGGTGGCAAACAGCGTCAGGGCGTACAGCACGTTGCGGCCCTGGAGCGTGGTGAAGAAGTTGGCCAGGGGCGTGCCGAAGTGCGGCGTGGACAGGGTCTGCACCGAGCGGGTCAGCCTCCCGATCCGCTCCTCGGCGTCCGTGGGCACGAGCGTCACACCCGGAGTGGCCAGCAATCGCGCGTCCAGCCCGCCGGTGGAGTGGCCGATGAAGTGCACGCCGTCGGCCTCGAGCCCGCCGCTCTCCTCCACCAGCCGCAGCAGCCGCACGGCCCGCTGGCGAATGGAGCCCGTGGGCAGGGTCTCTGTTTCGTGGATCAATGCGTTCACGCCCAGGTCGGCCAGGTGGCGCTCCAGCTCCCACCGCACGCCCTGGAAGTAGTTCAGCGAGCCCAGGGTCGTAAAGCCAAAGAACCCCGGGATAAGGTAGATATGTTGCTTGGGCATGGGGTCACTCCACTGGGGTTCAGCGATGGCGGCGACGCCGCAGACGTTTGGGACGTGGCTTGAGCCGGACGCGCCAGTTGGGACCCTCCACGTGGAAGTGGTCCCGGTGGTAGCGGTCGGTGTCCGGCGTGAAGATACTTTGCATGGCGTTCCGCTTTTTCAGGGCGCAGTAGAGCCTGCGCAAGGCCTTGCCCTTGGGGGTCTTGTTCAGAGCGCCGCAGCCCCATTTGCCCCGCTCGTAGTTGCGGATCACCGACGCATAACCAAAGGCGCCGTCGATGGCGGTGATGTCTACGGCCCTGCCAAAGGCGTGCTGGCTCAGGCGTTGGGCGCCCTTGACCTTGGAGTAGCGCCAGCTCGAGGAGAGGTAGATGGTGGCCACGCCGGCCTTCCGGATTGCCGGACCCAGGGCCGCGAGCACTTCCACCATCTGACAGTCGAGGATGAACCGGCGCTTATTGCTCCAGCTCCTTTTGTACAACACGCGGCCCAGGCGCCGGGAGCGCACCTGCACCGGCGTCTTGACACCCTTGACGCCCACGAGGATGCGGAACTTGATGCCCGCCGCGGTCAGCCGTTTGAGGCAGGCCCCGTCCTGCCCCACGGCGGGATGGGAGGTGACGCGCACCTGCTTGTCATAGTACTTGGGGTTCTGACCGGCGCACCCATACCGCCGGCTGTCGCACTTGGCCTTGCCCGGCCGGGCCGGACGGCGCCTTTGACGCGCGTGCCCCTCAGGGATGGCGAGGGAAAAAGCCGTCCACAGAGACAGCGCCAGGATCGTCGGCCTCACAGCAGCACTACGGTCTCAGGCTCACCCGAAGCACGGGCGAGGCGCCGAGGTCCGATTCGGGGGATGGACGTCCGTCGACCGGGACGCAGTCGCCGGCGGCGACGCATCTCCTCGGTGGGCAACAGCGGACCCTGCACCAGGTCCACGTATAGGCGGCCGTTCAGATGGTCCACCTCGTGCTGGAAGATCCGGGCCTCCCAACCCACTGAGCGACGGCTGTGACGCCGGCCCCGAAGGTCGTAGTAGGACAGCTCCACCCACCGCGCCCGGTCCAACGCCCCCCCTACTCCCCGGATGGACAGGCAGCCCTCGTAGCCGGATACCTGATCTGCGGAGCTTCGGAGAATGCGCGGGTCCACGCAGGTGAGCACCGGCCGCTGCGGGATCTGCAGCTGCACCAGCACCACCCGCCGGGCCAACCCCACCTGGGGCGCCGCGAGGCCCACGCCACCCGAGCGTTTCAGGGTTGCCCGCAGGAGGCGATCCAGCCGTTCGAGAGACCGACGGGGCAAATCACGGGCCGGGCGGGAGCGCTGCCGGAGCACCGTTCCCAGATTGGTGCCCGCGACCTGATACTGCAGGATGGGCAGCGTCTCTTCGGGCCGCGCCAGGAGCTGGCGTTCGGCCGGCGCGAGCCCGTGCCGGGTCGGGTGGCCGGGCAGGGCGCAACCGTCTAACAGGGCGGCGGTACCCGCGGCGCCCGCGCCCAGAAGCCACTGTCGTCTGCTGAGTCGATCCGAATCATGCATGGTCTGCTCGGCCATCGTTCCCGCGCAGCATGCACTGCGAGTTTGGCATTCGCAAGGCTTCAACGGGCGAAGAAGTCCGGCACCGGAGCTTCGATCAACAGGTCCGCGCCTCTGCGGGTTCCGCCCTCCACCTCCAGGCGGTGGGCGTGCAGGCAGAGTCGCGGCACCGGGACCGAATCGGGGCCGGCCACAACCTGGCGTCCGCCATACCAACGATCCCCCAGCACCGGGCAGCCGAGCCAGGCCAGGTGCACCCGCAGCTGGTGGGTCCGGCCGGTATGGAGCCGGAGCTCGAGGGCAGTGCAGCCAAAAGGCGCCGCTTCGTCCAACACCCGGTAGTCCGTGCGCGCGGAGTCCCCGGCTGGATCGGCGCGCATGCGGCCGGAGCAACCGAGATCCTTGCCAATGCCGATCTCAATGCGCCCCTGGGACTCCGGCGGCGCTCCAGACACCAGCGCCCGATACCACTTCCGGGCCTTTCCCTCGGTGAACCAGGCCGTGACGCGCTTGGCCCCCACTCGATCCAGGGCCATCACCATCACTCCGGAGACGTCCACGTCCAGCCGGTGCACCACGATGGGACGCTGCTTGAGTCCGAGCTGCACCCGGGCCAGCTCCGGCAGCGTGCCGCGGATCCCCAGCGGTGTGGGCGCGGCGGGCACCCCCACGGGCTTGTTCAGGGCCAGGATGTTGCGATCCCGATGCAGGGGCTCACCCAGGGTCACCGCCGGCAGGGGAGGTAGCTGCTCAGGCGCCCGAATGCGATCTCCGCTCCGCACCAGGGTCGACTGACGGACTACACGACTGCCATTGACAAACACTGCTCCGGCGTCAATAAGCCTTCGGGCCAGCGTCCGGCTGCAACCCTCCTCGGCCCCGAGCACCTTGTCCAGGCGCTCGGTGAAGCTGCCGGAATCGCGACTGGTTTCTCGAGCCGGTCCGACAATGAAGTCATGGAAGCCAAAAGCGGGCATGTTGCTATTCTTTCTACCATCTGATAGAGAATGAATCAGAAGATTCTGCAAAAAAGTTCCACCGAGGCGTCAATTGGGTAGGGCCGAACAGATCGAGCGGCGTCGTCAGCGCGGCCGCTCTGAATCTTACGAGATCACTAACCTCGGGGAGCATCCGATCTGGTCTCGTTTTTCGGCCCGGGGCCCCAGCGGCAAGACCTACGAAATTGCCATCCGCAGCCTCAGCGACGCCATCTTCCACTGCCAGTGCCCCGACTTTGCCACCAACGGATTGGGGACCTGCAAACACGTGGAGTCGGTGTTGCATCACCTCGGCGAACACGCCGCCGCGGAGCTCAAAGAGGCCGAGGAGCAGGGGCCCGGCGGCGCCCTGGTCTATCTGGACGCGGGGAAGAACCCGCCCCAGGTGCGGTTCCGCGCCGATGACAGCGCCGGCGCGCCGGCCCGACTGCTCGCCGAGGCCACCTTTGGCAAGCGCGGCATCCTCACGGCCAAGCACCTGCACGACGACTTCGACAAGTTCAGCGCCCAGGCCGCCGACCACGACATCGACATCACGCCCGAGGCCCTCGCACATATTGCTGAGATCCGGCGACGGGCGGAGCTGGAGCAGGAGGCCGCCGAGGCGGCCGCGGGATTCGGTCCCTACCGCGCGGCCGTGGAGGCCAAGCGCGACCACGACGTAGATCCCCCGGCCGAGGACGAGGATCTCACTCCGGGCCTCTCCCAGTTCGTCATTCATTTCGGAGACTTGACCGACTGGGAGCTGGACGGCGCCATGCACCTGATCTCGCAGGGGCGGGCGTTGCTGGCCGATGAACCGGAGCTCGACAAGGTCCGGCAGACCCTTGCCGCCACGGAGTATCTGCGGCTCACGGGACGAGCCACCCGAATCCTGCTCACCTGTCCGGGCCCCCGGCGGCAGCTCTGGATGAACGCGGTGGTCAAGTACTGCAACCTGATGCCCCGCATCGTGGGAGGCTCCACTTTTGAGGAGCTCGCCCGGGCCGAAGCCAACTCACCCTACGCCGTGACCTCCTACAACCGGCTCTATCGGCACATGGACAAGCTCGGCGACACCGAGTGGGACACCCTGGTGCTCGACGAGGTGCAACGCATCAAGAGCTGGCCGGCGCCCACGGGCCAGGCCATTAAATCCTTCAATACGCGGCGTGCGTTTGCCCTGACCTCCGCCCAGCTCGAAGAGCGACCGCAGGCTTTTTTCTACACGGTTCAGTTGTTGGATCCGTACCTCTTCGGGCCGGCCTGGCAGTTCCTGGATGAGCACGTGTTGCGAGACGGCCGTGGCGCGGCCACCGGCACCCAGGACATGGCCACGGGACTGGAGAAGTGTAAGGACCGCTGGCTGCGCCGCCGGCGATCGGACATCGCGCGGCCGGTGGAGCCCCGAAGCCTGGACCTGTACGTGGAGGTCACCCACTTCCAGCACCGGCAGCTGGACCCGCTGCTGCGGACCCTGCTGGCCATGGCCCGGGTGCAGCAGGTGTGGTCCACCACCGAACGCAAGGAGGTGGTGAGCCTGCTCGACCGGCTGCGCACCATCTGCACCCTGCCCGAGCTCATCAAACCCGAGCGCCCCGGCTCACCCAAGCTCGACGAGCTCTGCCACCTGGTGGAGGATCTGTGCCGCGACAGCCTGCGCGCCGTGACCGTGTGCTGTCGCACCGACGCCGTGGCCGAGCGGGTCGCCAAACGGCTCACCAACACCGGCATCTTCATTACCCACGTGGCCGCGGATCTGTCCGAGGCCGACCGTCAGGACGCGGTGAAAACCCTCGCTGCCGGAGCGCGGCCCTGTGTCCTGGTGATCAGCGACAAGGCCGCCCAGGGGCTGGACCTGTCCCCGGTGGCCCACATCGTCTTTCACGCCGAGCTGCCCTGGAGCCCCGAGGCCCTGGACCTGCGACGGCAACGGTGTGGCGTGCACCTGTCCGACGGGTGTGGACTGGAGTACAACCTGCTGTGTGCCAGCACCCCGGAGGCGGCCGCGGCCGAGGCCATGGTGCGACGGCGAGACCACCTGGCCAAGCTGGTGACAGATCCCGAAAATGAGCTGGAGACCCTCGTGGATGCCGACGAGTGGCAGCTTCGGGAGCTCATCGGCCTGGTGGTGGACGAGCGCATGGTGTTGCGTCCCAAAAAGGCGCTGCTCGCCGGCAAGCCCATCTCCGCGCCCCAGCGGGCTTTCACCCTGCGGGGCTTAAAGGCCAAGGAACGCAGCAAACGCGCCCAGGTGCCCCAGCAACGCTACCTGCTCGGGGAGAAGCGGGAGAGCCCGGTGCAGGCCCCTCGCCGCCCGGCCCCGCGCACCGAGCGCGACCGGCCCACACCCAGCGGCCGCAACCAGGTTCGCACCACCCGGCCCAGCGCCGTGGGGGACGTGCTGGTCTTGGGCCTCGAGACCCGGGAGGACCGCGTCAGCGCCACCCAGCCCAGCATGGTGCAAACCCTCGGCCTGGCCATTGCCGTCACGTATAGCTTCCGCTCCGGCAGCTTCACGGCCTGGCGAAGCGAGTACATCAACGACCTGGTGCGCACGCTCCTGGCCGCCAAGCTGGTGGTGGGCTACAACCCCTTCGGCTTTGAGTACAAAATCCTCGGTCCCTACACCGGTCGGAACCTGACCCGCATCCCCACGGTGGACCTGATGTTGGAGATCACCAAGGGGATCGGCCGCAAGCTCCCCTTTGATCTGGTCACCGGGCCGACCCTGGACAAGGCCTGGACCGCCGATCGTTCCCAGGCGTCAGCCTACTTCAAGCAGGGGCGGGTGCGGGAGGTGGCAGGTCTGTGCACCGACGGCGTGAAAATTGTGCGAGACGTCTTTGTGCACAGTCTGCAGCACGGCGAGGTGCTCTGCCAAACCGGCCCCGATGAGGCCCCCGCGCCCCTCAAGCTGGAGCTTCGTTCCCGCGTGAGCCCCGAGCTGCTCAAGGGACTCCGGGCCAAATAGTCAACCGCCCGATGGATAGCCTGCGGAGCCAAAAGCGCGCGCTTCGGCGACAAATCCTGGGCCGGCGGGACGCCTTGGATGTCAAAACGCGTACGCAACGGTCCGCGACCGTCCAGCAGATCCTCACCACCCTCGAGGTGTATGGCGCGGCGCGCACGGTGCACCTCTTTGTGCCCTTTGGCAGCGAGTTGGACACCCGACCCATTCTGGAAGACCTGTGGGCTCAAAAGGTGCGCGCCGTGCTCCCCCGCGTGGCCCCGAACCGCCAGCTCGACCACCTCGCCGTCAGGGGTTGGAAGGAGCTGGAGCCGGGCGCCTACTCCATCCCCGAGCCCATGGTCCACTGCCCCGCCGTGGACCCCGTCGATGTGGACCTCATCCTCGTGCCCGGCGTGGCATTCGACCGCCGGGGCGGTCGCCTGGGCTACGGCGGCGGCTACTACGACCGCTTCCTGGAAGCCTGCCCCGCCCCCCGTGTCGCCCTGGCCTTCGACCTGCAGATCGTCCCCGAGGTCCCCCGCGAACCGCACGACCTGCTCGTGGATAGCATCATCACAGAGCAGGGCTGGTTTGCCGTCCCTACAACCCCGTCACCTGATACGAGATCGCCACGCTCTTGATGTTTGCCTTTTTGAACACCGCCTTCATCTGCGTAAGCGGCGCCTTGATCTTGCCCATGTACTCGTACTGCTTGTTCGGCACCACGGTTTTGACGTACCGCGCGATGAGCGCCGTGGCGCCGGCGTGATCCCCGGTGAGCTGTAGGGTGGCCACCTTTTTGGTGAGGCTCTCCACCGCCGCGGGGAGCTTGGTGAAGTCCACCCGGAAGCGCCCCTGGTCCCAGGTCACCCCGCCGTGGTCCATGTACCAGCCGAGCTGCACGGCCACCATGCGCGGATAGGTGCCCTTGAGGGGATAGGCCGACAGGCCCAGCAGATGCATGAGCCCGGTGACGTAGCGCATCCTGGCCTCTTCGGGCTTGAGCCAGCCCCGCTTCACGGATTGGGCGATGAGCCAGAAGCCCGAGACGTCTGCCTTGAGCTCCTCCATCAGGGAAGTGTGCTCCTTCAAGGCCTCGTGCACCGTGGTCTGTTTGCCGTCGGCGGTTTTGATCTTCAGCTCATCGTGCGCTCCGAACCCGTGGCAGAACTCGTGGAAGGTGGTGTTGGTGATGCCGGCGAGCTTGTCCACATACCCCTGCTGGTCCACCGCAAGCACCAGGGCCGCCCGCCGGGCGACGATGCCGGAAAAGGCGAAGGAGTGGTTCACCAACATGACCTTCTTGTAGAGCCCTTCGTCCACGGACTTGCCCCGGTTGGGCAGGTGGAAAGCCACCGTGGCCCCGTGGGGCGCCCGGGCATCACCGCCGGAGCTGAGCACCCGGATGGCGCGCACGGCGATGCGTGGATCGAGCTTGCGGGGCCGGTAGATCCCGGGGCCCACGAGCCTGGCCAGGGCGTTCTCCATCTGCTGGAGCACCTTTTTGAACCGGGCGAGCTGGGCCGTGAGCGTGACGTTGGCCAGGCCGAAGACCATCTTGAACCGGGCCTTTGTGTGACGCGGGTTTTTGTAGACCTCGTAGGGCCCCACGTTCACCTCCCACTTGCCGGCTAAAGCAATCCAGTCGTAGTCGCTGGCGTCATAGGGGAAAGGCGTTTTGCTCTCAAAAGCCTGGGCCCGGGACAACAGGAACTTTTTGAGGGTGGCCTCGGTCGTGTGACCGGCCGCCTCCCGCAGCTTGGCCGCCAGCTTTTTCATGGGCGGTCCCAAAACCGGGTCCGCCGCATACGGGATGGCCTTCCACTTGCCCGGACCGTCCCGCCGCACCACCGTGAAGTTCGAGAGCAGCTCCTTTTTGTTGGGCGCCTTTGAGATCTGCGCGAACTCCGCGTCGGTCATGTCCTTGGGCCAGTGATAGAGCCCCACCCTTTTGGGCACGCCCCCGGGGTGCGCGTTGCAGGCCGCATGCTCGTCGTCGTAACACCAGGGGCGCTGGTATCGCAGGTAGAGCTGCTTGTCCCAGGCGGTGCCCTTGTCCGCGATCTCCCGATCATAGCGCGGGTTGTCCGGATGGATCTGGATCATGTTCAGCCGCTCCACCAGGTCCACCGCGTCCAGGAGCGCGCGGACGAGCTTTTTGTCAGGCTCTGACAGACTGGACGCGTCGTAGTGCAGGGTGATGGAGGTGTATCGCTCCAGCTCCCGCCGCACCCGCCGCTGGCGCTCGGCGGGATCGATTTTGGGGACCGGTCGAGCAGCGCGCCGCGCCCGCGCGCGACGCAGGGCGGGCTCAGTCCGCACCGGCGGCGCCGGCTTCATGACGCCGGGATCTTGCGGGACTGGACCCTGCTTCGGTTTTTTGCAGCCCGCAAACGTCAGCAGCGCCGCACAGCCCATCAGGATCATCGCGCGCATGGTCTCACCTCTCCGTAGTTGCTTTGTGTCGGGAGCATAAAAAACGGGCTCCCGAAAGGCAACACCGCGCTACTTCTACGACGGGGCTTACCTGGGCGAGGCTGCCTTGAGCGGGGCTTGCTTGGCCGGGGCTTGCCTGGCCGGGGCTTGCTTGGCCGGGGCTTGCTTGGCCGGGCCCAACGGCTCAGGCCGCGGATCCACCAGGAGGGGGGCCCGGTCCACGGAGAAAGGACAGCGCTGGGCGGCGTGGGTCATCAGCTTGAGGCTCCGGCCCGTGTGACGGTGCAGGACCTTGATCCGCGCCGCGAGGGCGGCGGGCTTGCTGTGCGCCACGCCGGGACCTCCCACCACGACGGTATTGCCCGCCACCGGGGCGTAGAAGCAGACCGTGGGGCCGAGGGCGTCAGAAAAGGTCCGCACCAGAGCGTCGCGCATGTCCGCGGCGTTGGGCGAGAGGTTGGCCACGACCACGCCTCCCAGAGCCAGGATCCGGCGCACCTCGGTGAAGAACTCCCGGGTGCCCAGGTGGCGCGGATAGTCCACCGCGTCATAGGCGTCCAGGAACACCAGGTCGTAGCGGTGCACCGCGGCGAGCTGTTTCTGCACAAAGCGCCGGCCGTCGGTCACGTGCACCGACACCCGGCCCGCCCGTTCGAAGCCGAACCACTTTTTGCAGGCCTGGACCACCACGGGGTTGATCTCCACCGCCTCGAAGATCGCCCCGGGAGCCCACCGCCGCGCGTGCCGCAAAAAGCTCCCGCCTCCGAGGCCCACCATGAGCACCCGCTTGGGCTTTTTTGTGAACGCGAAGCCCAGCAGGGCCATGCGCACGTACTCCAGGGGCTCGTGGTGGGGCCGCTTGGGATCAAAGGCACTCTGGTCCTCCGCGGTGGCCTTACCGAAGCGCAGAATGCGCAGTCCGCCCTCGGCCACCACAAACACCCGACCCAAGCGGCTGTCGCTCTGCCAGAGCACCCGCAGGGGCTGGGCCGCGGGCGGGGCCATGGTCGCATCGATCCCGGGACCCGACGGGGTCGGGGCCGGGGACGGGGTCGGAGCCGAGCGCCGGCAGCCCAGCACCATCGAGGCGCAGACCACTGCCAGCACGACCCCTCGGACCACTAGTTTTTCCCCGGGTCTTTGCTCTCTGCCGGGGCGATGGGCTCGAGCCGGAAGGTGCCGGCGTCAGCGATCACCCGCACCCCGTACATTCGCACCACATCGATCAAAGGCCGACCGAAATAGAAGTCCAGCTCGTCCGCGGGCAGGGGCAGCTTCTCGGTTAGCAGGGGCCTGAGCTCGGTGTCGTAGGCCAAGGCGTCCACGATGCGCTCCGCCGCCTGGGCATTGCCTTCGGCCAGCTCGGCGAAGGCGTCGGCCAACAGCGGCAGGGCGCAGTGGGACTCGTGGGCCAGGATGGCCTTGGCCACGGGCTCATCAGGCCCGACCACGTGGGCGCGGCTGAGTCGCTCCTCATGGGTGATGGCGTGCTCGATGTCCGAGGTGTCCCAGCAGGCCTGGGCCCGACACTGCAGCGGGCGGCCGTGGTAGATCTGGCACCGGTCGATGTCGTCGTCCAAAAAGAGGCAGTGGCCGGTCTCGGGGTTATCCCGCACCTTGAGGGTCTCGTCCTTGAGCACCATGGTGCCGCCGTCAGGCAGGCTCACCCGCTCTCCCCGGCGCAGGGTGTAGACCTGGTTGCGCAGCAAGAGCCCCTCCTCGAACAGGCGCAGGTCGTCCACAAACAGGGTCGGTCCAGATTTGCGGCAGCAGTCTCCGCAGCGCAGACACTCGGCCCGGGTGGCATAACCCGCCTCCCGGAGCACCTCGAGCAGCTCGCCGTAGCGCTGCTGTCGCAGCACCGACGGCAAGGAGATCCAGTCGGCCGACATCGAGGTCCAGGACTCATGCCGCAGCACCGATCCCTCGGCCTCGGCGTACCGCTTGGGCACGCCGATCTGGCCCATGAACTCTCTGAGGGCCGCCTTCCAGAGCTCCTCCAGCTCCTCGGGGCTCGCCGCGCCGAGCCTCTCATTAAACGACACCTGCTCGCTCATCGGTTTTTCCTCCTGGCGGAGTTTATTAGCAATGATTGTGGGGACGTCAACCTCTTGGGACTTCCACCCGGTCCAGGCGTCAAAAAAAACGCCCCCCGGCAAATACCGGGGGGCGTGGGTTCACCCATTCAGGTGATTACCCGGGCCGCAGCAGGGCGCTACGGCATGGGCAGGGCACAGTAGCCCAGGCGGGTCTTGTCGGGGTCGGCCGCGCCGCCCGCTCCATAGGTGTAGGAGAGGGAGGTGCAGACCGGGGTCCCGTCCGTGGTGGTGGCGGGCGTGCCCACGTCCACGCAGGTGGCGGTGACGCCATCGTGGTGCGCCGTGTCGCAGTACGGGATGCAACGCTCGGTTCCGGTGCCGGCACCAAAGATGTCGTCCGGCATGCAGTTCGAGCCCTGGGGACAGATGTCGGTGGCGGAGTCGCAGGGATCCCACACGTTGGTGATCGTGGTGGCCGTGCTGTCGGTACAGGCGCCGATGAGGGAGCCGTGGGTGACCTCGGTGCCCTGCGTCGGGGGCGTGGTGTTGTACGTCGTGGTGTACTGAACCAACAGGCAACGGCCGTTGGTGTGGGTGTCGGCGCAGGTCTGGGCCGTGTTGGTCAGCAGCTGGCCGGTGACCAGCGAGCAGGTGGTCATGCCGTTGGTGGGATCGTTGGCTTCGGTCTCGCGGCAGTAGCCGGAAAACGCCGTGCGATACCCGTAATCTGCATACTGGGACACGTCGTCCTGGGAGATGGTGGCCTCGGCCCAGCAGTTCGCTGCACCGGGACAACCCAGCGAGGGCGCCGGGCCGGCGTAGAACACGTTGTCATAGGTGGCTTCCCAGTCACAGAACGAGGCGCAAGTGCCCTCGACGGCACCCTGGGCGGCCAGGCAGATGCCGGTATCACAGATGCTGGCGGCGGCACCGCCGGGGATGTCACGATCGGTTCCAGAAAGATAAACGGGCGGATTCGCGTTGGTGGTGGGGCAGGGGTCGCCGTGGGCGATGTCACCCGGCTCGACGCAGTAACCGAAGGCGTCGTGAGTGTCCACGTAGCGGCTGATGGGGATGCAGATGCCGGCACCGATGCCGCCACCGGGGGCCTGGCAGGCGGCGAAGAATTCGGCGTCGATGAAGCCGTCACCCGGGCCACACATGGAGGCGAAGCACTCGGGGTAGGCTGGATTCTGGGCACCCAGACACCACTCGTTCCAGCCGCACTCGGTGTTCACGGTGCAGCCCCGGTTACACATGTTGTCCATCCCGGAGTAAAGGGAGGGCACGCATTCGAGTTGCACGCCGTATTCGTCCTCGCAACAGCCGTGGGCCGGCGGGTCGCCCTGCAGGGGGAAGCACTCTTCGGTGGCCTCATACTGGCACACCGTGATGTCGTTGCAGGTGCTGTCGCAGTTGGCGGTCGCCGCGCCGTTGTACGCGGGGCAGCCCGTGGGCAGCGTGCCGATCATGGCCGGATTGCCGCAGTCGCACTCCTCGGTGCCGGTGGCCACGCCGTCGCCGCAGATATCCACCGTCGTGCAGGTGGCGCTGCAGTTGGCCATGGTGCCGCCGTTGACGTCGGTGCAGCCCGCAGGCAGGTTCAGCAGGTCGCCGCCGCAGTCGCACTGCTCACCAAACTCATTGATGCCGTTGCCGCAGCCGGTCGTCAAACATCCGGCGGTGTTGTAGGTGCACTGGGCGGTGTTGCATGCCAGGCTGCCCGAGCTCCCGGCGATCACATCTGCGCAGGTGGCGCCGCCCAGATCCGTCAGGTCGCATTGCTCGTTGCCCTCGATCACGCCATCGCCGCAGGTGGACTTGTCTTTCCCAGGGCAACCGGCCGCCAGACCGAGCGCTGCGATGCAGCCCAGCACGGTCCAAAAACGCATTTTCTTCATCATTTCCTACAACTCCTGTGAACTTTGGCACCACCGGGTGCGGTTAGGTTACTCGAGTGGGATAATTACTAAATTATGTCACCCAACTCAACCGTAAATTCATTCTCCAACACATCCCATATCACAAATTTTGGCTCTGGATCAAGCAGATGACGTCAACGGCTGAAATCGCTGGGGTTTGGAGGCGTGGGGTTCAGGGCGCTCTTACTCGCCGGCCTCACCTACGACAACCACCGTGTTCCGGCCCCTGTCCTTGGCTTGGTACAGGGCCTCGTCGGTCACCTGGATCAGGGCCAGGGAGTCATCCGCGTCTCCGGGTGCCACGCCCACGCCCACCGAGATGGTGAGCCGGCCCCCCGGCTGGGACTCCCCGCCCTCGAACCGCGTTTCCGCCACTCGTCGGCGGATGTATTCCGCGACGTTGTATCCCGCCTGGCGCTCGGTGCCCGAAAGAATGATGGCAAACTCCTCACCACCGTAACGCGCCACCACGTCGTTCATGCGCCGGCCGGCGCCGAAGAGCCCCGCCAGGGTCCGTAGCACCCCGTCGCCGGCCTGGTGACCATTCGCGTCGTTGTATTGCTTGAAGTGATCCACGTCGATCATGAGCAGGGTCACCGGCTCCCCCGTGCGCCCGGCGCGATCCGTCTCCCGGGCCAGCCGCTCGTGAAAGTGCCGGTGGTTGAACAGCCCGGTGAGCCCGTCGGTGACCGCGAGCTTGGACAGCCTGGCGTTGGCCTCCTCGAGCTCCATGGTGCGCTGAAGCACCAGATCCTCCAGGTGGGCGTTGAGCCGCTCGAGCTCCTCGTTCTTCCGCCGCAGGTCCGCCAGCAGGCGGATATTCTCCTGCCCGAGGCGGAACCGGTCGAGCAGCCCACTCACCGACAGCCGCAGATCGTGCTCGTTCCAGGGTTTGGCAATGTACTGATTCAGCCCGGCCTGGTTGATGGCGTAGACCACCGCGTCCAGGCCCGCCTGGCCCGTCAGCATGATCTTCAGGGTGCCGGGGTTGTTCTTGCCGATCCGCTCGAGCAGCTCCGTGCCGTTCATGCCCGGCATCATCTGATCGGCCACCACCACCGCCAGGGTCTCACGCTGGGCGTCGAGCGCCGCGATGAGCTCGAGGGCCTCGGCGCCGGAGTTGGCGGACTCCACCTCACAGGTGTCCCCGAAGTTGTCCTCGAGCTGATCCTTGAGCACCGCCAGCACGGTCTCTTCGTCGTCCACGCACAGGATCACCTCCCGCCGGGGCGGGTCCGGGGGCACGGAGTGCTGCGATCCGTCGTCAGCCGAGATCATGGGGGTCCTTCCAAATGCCTATGGCGAACATATAGTACGGGTCGTCACCCGAAGCTACTCATCACGAGGATCGTCCTTCCGGGGCGCCGCCTTGAGCGGACCCGAGGGCGGGCGCACCTCGAGCGGGCCCGTGGGCGGGCGCGAGCCCCCGGGCGTCTCGGACGTGCGTGGCAAGGGCCCCGTGCCCCTCCGCACCGCCGGGAGGGTCCCCGAGTCACTCGCCCGGGGCATCACCCCCGTGGTTCGTCGTCTGAGACGGTGGGGGCCGGACGCACCTTCCGCGGTCAGGGCCCCCGTGGCCCTGCGGGCTGCCACCACGGCCCCGCTGTCAGACCTGGACGCAAGGGGCAGATCCAGCTCCCGGGGACGATCCTTGATGGGAGGCGGTCCGCTCAACGGCAGGTACACGCTGAAACAGGTCCGGCCGGGCTTGGAATCGGCCTCGAGGCGGCCGCCATGCTTGTCCACGATGCGCTGCACGATCCCCAGCCCCAACCCCGTGCCCTGGCCTTTGGCTTTGGTCGTGAAAAACGCCTTGAAGATGCGCTGCTGCAGATCCTCGGGGATCCCCGGCCCATCGTCGATAATCCGCACCACCACCTCGTCGCCCAGGAGCTCGGACTCGATGATGAGCTCGCCCTTGTCGCCGATGGCGTCCAAGCCGTTCACGATCAGATTCGTCCAGACCTGATTCAGCTCATCCACATACACCGGCACCGCCGGCAGGTCCGCGAAGCGGCGCACCACATTGACGCCGCCCTTGAGTCGGCTCCCCAGAATAATGAGCGTCGTCTCGATGCCGTCGTGCAGGTTGACCTCATCCACGCGGGTCTGGTCCAGGTGGCTGTAGGCCCGCAGGGCGCTGACGATGCGGTTCACCGTGCTGATGGCCGTGGAGATGGCCAGCCCGTTCCGCCGGAGCATCACCAGCTCCTGCAGGCAGCCGATGAGGGGCACGGCGTCATCGGGCCCGGCCAGCTCCAGCAGTCGCCTGGCCGAGTCGGCGGCCCCGAGGTCCACCATGCGTCGGGCCATGCGGCGCGCGTCGGGCACTCCGCAGGCCTCGAGCTGATCGGCCAGCACCCCGGCCTGCTTACGGGCCTCGGCCGCGGCGGTGGAGTGGCGGAGCTCGGTGCGGGCGGCGTGGACCGTCACCTCGTCGATGAAGGCGTTCCACTTGGGCACGCTGAGGCCGAGGTTGGCGAGCTGACGGCAGAAGTCCATGAGCCGCACCAGGCTGCGATCCAGGTTGGTGACCGCCCCCTGGATGGCCGCCGCCGGCGTGTTGATCTCGTGGGCGATGCCCGCCACCAGTTGCCCCATGCCGGCCAACCGCTCTGACAGCAGGAGTTGGGCCTGGGCCTCCTGTAGCTCCTGCAGCGCGTCGGCCAGCTCCTGGTTGGTCTGGGTGAGCTCCACCGTGCGCTCGCCCACCATGAGCTCCAACCGCTCGTTGAAGATGGTGACCTCTTCGTAGAGCCGGGCGTTCTCGATGGCGGTGGAGGCCTGGTCCGCAAAGGTGGACAGCAGCCGCAGCTCCGACTCGCCGAAGGGGGGCGCGGCCCGATTGATCATCATGACTCCGAGCCGCTGTCCCTTGTGCTCCAAGGGCACGACCATCAAGCTGCCCGCGAGCCCCTCCTGGACGGCGAACTCGCCGAGCTCCGCGTGCTCCTCAATGACATCCACGCAGAGCGCAGCCTCCCCTCGGAAAACCACCTGGGCGATGGCTCGCCCGCCGGTGAGCACCCCGGACCCGGAACCTTCGCCCACGCTGACCACCGTCGAGGCGTCCTCGGGGCCACCCTCTGCGGTGTTTTCCGCGGCGCGATCCGCACCCGGAGGAGCGCCCCGCACCTGGGCCCCATAGGCCAGGCGACCGGAACGATCCGCCAGCAGGATCGACATGCTGCCGGCTCCCAGGGCCCGCCGGATCTCCTCCACCACGGTACGCAGCACCCCTTCGAGCCCCACCACCGAGCTGACCGCGCGGCCAATGGAGTGCAGCGTGACGATTTCGCTGATGCGGGCCCCCAACCGCCGCTGATTCTCCCGCAGGGACACGGTCATGTCGTCGAAGGCTTTGCCCAGATCGCCCAGCTCGTCGCCAGGCTCCAGGTCGATGCGACCGTCCAGGTTCCCCTTACCGACAGCCATGGCGCGCGCGTGCAGCTTGGTCAGGGGGCGGCTCAGGTCCCGGGACGCATAGGTGGCGATGAGGAAGGCCAACAGAAACACGCCGGCACCAAAAAGCAGCAACGACCGATAGGAGCGCAGCTTGCCCGCTTCGAGGGCCTCCCGGTCCAGGGCGACGTAGAACAGCCCCACGGTTTTCTGCTGGGCGCTCACCAGAGGCAGCGCGCCCACGGAGTAGTGTGTCTTGCCTGCCGACGCCACCCCCACCCGGGACTTCCCGGCGAAGACCTGATCCAGCAGACTCTCCGAGAGGCTCAGCCCCCGGAGGCTGCGACCCCGCTCGTCCCGGAAGGAAGAGGCCGCCGGCTTGCGCTTCAGGTAAAATCCGACGTGCATGCCCAGGGTGGTGCGGATCACGGCGGCGAACCGGTGGTCGAGGGGCACCAGCACATACACTGTGCCGAGCACCTCGAAGTCCTCGTTGATGATCGGCGCCATGGCCCGGATCACGGGGTGCGCCGGTCCGGGCACAAGGTCCACCGCGTGGAGGAATCGGTTTCGCTGGCCCTTGGGCAGGGGCGCCCGGATCACCACGCCCTTATCGTCCTTGACGATCGTCGGCGCGGAAGCCTTGCCGACGATCTCCCGGGTGATCACGCGGTCCTTCCGATCCACCAGCACCACCTCGCCAAAGGCGATGCGATGCCGGTATCGCGCCAGAATCTTCGCCACCTGGCGCTGGAGCCGCTCCCGGTCCATGACGCCGCCCACACCGTAGCTCTGCAGCACCCGGCGCAGCAGGGGATCGCGCCCCAGCCGTTCAGCGTCGTCGCTGATCCGCTCCACCCAGGTGAGCACCAGGTTCAGGCCGATGCGCAGGCTGCGATCCGTCTCCTTGGCCAGGTTGTCGTCTACGCGGCTGCGCACCACCCGGAGGGAGTAAAAGCTGGCCACGCCCAGGGGCAGCACGCCGGCGATGAAGAACCAGACGAGCAGCTTAGTGCGGATCCTGAGACGTCGCGCCATGGGCTACTCGAGGGTCACCGTCCGCACGTCCAGAATGGACGACGGATGGAGATGGAAGTGGTGCACCTCTCGACGGAGGGCAATGACCATCTTTGCGTGGGCCAGGGGCGCCCAGGGCACCGTTTGCATCACGATCTGCTGGGCCTTTTTGTACAGCCGGATGCGCTCCTGGCGGTCCGCGCTCTCCCGGGCGGCCACCACCAGTTTGTGGAAGGCGTACTCGCGGTAGAAGGCGTAGTTGAGCTTGCCGTTCACAGCGTTGGTGGAGTCCAGAAGGTTGTACAGGTAGTTGTCCGGATCCCCGTTGTCCCCGGACCAGCCGTGCAGACCGATGTGGTGCTTGCCGTTTTGCATGATCTGCTTCTGCTGGGCAAAGGGCAGGATCTGCAGATCCACCTTCATGCCGATGGCCTCCAGGTCCCGGGCGATCATGCGCGCAGCCAGCACGGGCTCAGGCAGGTACGCCCGGGGCGAGTCCATGGCCACAAACCGCGGGCGGAGGGAGGCATCGTACCCCGCCTCCCGGAGCAGCGCCCGGGCGCGCTTGGGGTCGTAGCCGTAGCGCATCACGTCCGCGGTGTAAAAGGGGGCCAGGATGGGCGGCAGGGGCCCGATGGCCTTGGTGGCCTGACCCTGGAACGCCAATCCGATGAGCGCATCCTTGCGCAAGGCATAGTTCACGGCCTGGCGCACCCGCCGGTCGTGAAAAGGGCGCTTATCGGTGTTCATGGCCAGGTAGACCACGTTGTTGGCCGGCATCTCACCGAGGCGCAGGTCGGGGTGCAGTCGCACCAGGTGCAGCAGGTCCGGAGGGAGGTTGCGCGCCACATGAATCATGCCGCTCTGGAGCGCCCGCAGCCGCTGCCGGGCGTCGGGAATGCGCACGAACACCACCCGGTCCACCTTGGGCTTGGGACCCCAGTAACCGCGGTTGGCCTCCAGGGTCACGCGCCCGCTCTTCTGATCCCAGGACACGTACTTGAAGGGACCCGTGCCCACGGGTCGCGGCCGCTCGCCCGGCTTGATGTTGCCAAAGGCCCGGGGGCTGACGATGGACACCGGGAACATGGCCAGGCTGGCCAGCAGGGGGCCAAAGGGCCGGTCCGTGGTGATGGTCACCACGTGGGAGGACTCCTTATTGATGGCCACAATGTTGCGGTAGTAGCTATTCCAGTAGGGGAACTTCAGCCGTCCCCCGGGCAGACGCACGTCCGACCGCTGCCGCGTGAAGGAGAAGACCACGGCGTCGGCGTCGAAGGGCGTCCCGTCGTGAAACCTGACGTTTTTCCTGAGGAAAAACCGCCAGGTACGGCCGTCTGCCTGCTTTTCCCAGCGGGTCGCCAGGGCCGGCTGAATGTCCATGGACGTGGGCGCGTAGCGCACCAGGTGCTCAAAGACCTGCTCGGCCACGTCGATGGACTCGTTGTCCACCACGGCGGCCGGATCCAAGCCCACCACCGCGTTGGCTTGACCAATCACGAGGGTCTTCTTTGCACGCCCTCTTCGATCGCCACAGTGGCCAAACACCACGAGGCAGGCGACGAGCAGTGCAATGGTGAAGCGGTCTGTTGGAGGCATGTCAGTGGCTGGCATTTTATCAAACCCCACGGCAAATGTCGCAACCCATGGGGCAATAATGTTATCCTTTGACCGGTTTACACTACCATGTGAGGTCATTCATGACGACCGTTCGGCTCTGTGTAGTGATGGCCCTGCTGCTGGTGGGCGCCCCCGCGCTGGCCGCTCCTGCGGCGGCGGCACCGTCCCCGGGGACCACGCCAAAGGTCGAGGCACCCACCAGGCGCGTGACCGAGCCACCCCCTGCCCGGGACCCTGGCGCCCCGTCGCCGGAGGACGGGAAACCGCCCGCTGACGCCACCAAACCGCCCCCTGACGGCACCGGCACCCCCAAGGAGATGACCCCGCCCATCCAGAAAAAGAACCTGAGCCATCGCCTCCAGGTGTCGGTGGACATCTCCATCGCCGTGGGCGCCGCCTTCCGGGTGACCTACGAGGACACCACCTGGTGCGGCCGGGGAGATCCCCTCCCGGAAAATGACACTTTCTGTACGGGGCTGGCGCCGGTCTCCATGGACTTCGGTCTGGGCTTTTCCGTGCTCGACGCCCTGGAGATCCTGGCGGAGTTCCGGGTCGGCGTGATGAACGACACCCTGGGCAACCGCCCCCTGGTGGTCATGCCGGGGCTACGCCTGTGGATCGATCCCAAGCTGCCCTTCAAGATCGGCCTGGCCCTGCTCATGGTCATCGACTTGACCAAGCAGGACGCGTCGCAGCAGCAAAACAATCTGCCCCCCGACGGTCGGAAGCTGGACCTGGGCGTGCGCTTTTTTGCCCAGTTCCAATACGACTTCCTGCGGTACGTCGGCATCTTCGGCCGCATCGGTCTCATGGGCACCTTTCAGAAGTGGCTCGGCTTCAACCTCGAGGCCTCCCTCGGCGTGCAGGCACGTTTCCCGTAAAATCTGGTACTATGTGAGAGGTGTCGACCCGGTCAGCAAAGGCAGACCCGGCGCGCTCCTATTTAATTCAGCGAGGAAGTGACATGAAACAAATCCTAACCCTTAGAAATCTGGCCCCGCTGGGCCTGGCCATGGTGGTGCTGGCGGGCTGTGACGCGCTGGCGGCGCCGAAGCTGACCCTGACCGCGGATCGCACCACCATCGCCGCCGGCGGGCACGAGTCCGCCGAGATCACCGCCACGGTGCTCACACAAAACGTGCCCGCCGCCGGCAAGACGGTGAGCTTTGAAACCGAGTTCGGCAGCTTCTCCGCCACCGAGGAGATCACCTCCATCGACGTGGCCACCAACGCCGATGGCTTGGCCGTGGTGCGGCTGTACTCGCCCCAGTCGCAGGGCCAGACCCAGGTCGTGGCCATCTTTGACGACGCGGATGAAACCGGCCTGGAGGCCACCGATAACCTCACCATCACCTTCGGCCCCCCCCAAGCGGGCAACCTCCCGGTGCACGGGCTGTTCCAGCTCGAGTGCGACCACCTGAATGTGGGCGCCCTACGGGAGCCCAAGCCCGATATCAATGTGCCGTGCGACCTCACCGCCCAGACCGTCGGGGGCGACGTGCTCAGCGTCGAGAGCCTGAACGTCTTCTACCTCGCTGAGGCGGGCACTCTTTCCACGATCACGGGCGAGACAGACTACAACGTGATCTACTCGGTACAGGGCGGCCACTCCGGCCCCGTGGACGTGGAGCCCGTCAACGGCGAGCCCAGCCGCACGGGATCATTGGGCGAGGAGTACAACCCCCGGGATGGCGTGGTAACCCTGTTGGCCATCACCGCGGGCACCGAGGCCTGGACCGATCTCAACGACAACGGCGTTCGGGATTCCAACGAGCCCTTCGTGGACATCGGCGAGCCCTTTTTGGACGTGGACGACAACGGTGTTTATGACGTAGGCGAAGAGTACTTCGACACCAACGGCGACGGCGAGTGGACCGGCCCCAACGGCCAGTTCGACGCCGAGACCATGATCTCCGCGCAGACCAAGTTGATCTGGACCGGGGAGCTACGCGAAGCCGCGGACGCCGGCCGTCTAGAGACCGAGCCCACCTCCACCGCCATCTCAGACGGAGGCCAGATCACCCTCAAAATATGGCTGCTGGACAAACACATGAACCCCATCGCCGCTTTCAGCGACCCCTCAGACTACATCGAGCTGAGCGACCTTTCGGGAGACCTTACGTTCAGCTCCGACGCGCCCTCCCTGGAAGAGCGGCTGGGCATGCGCTTCGACAGTGAGACCGGCGGCATCATGGAATTTTACTACAACGATGGCTGCACGAACGCGGCGGGATGCTACCCCATCACCGTGCATGACGGGTCCCCGGGCACTGTGGAGCCCACCCCGTACACCATCCTCGTCAAGTTCTGGGCCACACCTGGCCCCGACATCACGGACTGGCTACAACAGCGCGAAACCAACTTCCTGCAGACCATCACCGGGACCACAGAATAGGAGCTTCACCCATGGCGATTGAGGGGTGGCGGATCCTGATCACCGGTGGCGCGGGTTTCATCGGCAGTCATCTGGTGGAGCGCCTGGCGCCCAGAAACGAGCTGCGGCTCTTTGACACGCTTCACAGAAATGCGCTGACGGGCACGGGCCTGGAGGACCTGCCCTCGGTGGAGCTGATCCAGGGGGACGTGCTGGACCGGGCCGCCGTGGACAAAGCCATCGACGGGTGCAACGCGGTGATCCACCTGGCCTCCATCGCCGGGGTGGACACGGTGATGCGCATCCCCGTGCAGACCATGCGCGTGAGCCTCCTGGGCACGGCCAACCTGCTCGAGGCCGCCGTGGCCCAGCCCGAGATGCACCGCTTCCTGGACTTCTCCACGTCGGAGGTTTTTGGCGCCCACGCCTTCAACGTCTCGGAGGGTGACGTCACGAGCCTGGGCGCCGTGGGTGAGGCCCGCTGGACCTACTCGGTGGCCAAGCTCGCCACCGAGCACCTGGCCATGTGCTACCACCGGGAGCAAGGCCTGCCCGCGGTGGCGGTGCGGCCCTTCAACATCTACGGCCCCCGGCAGGTGGGCGAGGGCGCCGTGCACCACTTCATCCTGCGGGCTTTGAAGGGCGAGCCCCTGATCATCCACAACGACGGCAGCCAGATCCGCGCCTGGTGTTATGTGGACGACATCGTCAACGGCGTCGCGCTGTGCCTGTCGTCGGACACCGCTCCGGGCCACAGCTTCAACATCGGCAACCCGCGCTCCACGGTGACCATCTACAACCTGGCGCGGGAGATCATCCGGCTCTCCTCCTCGGGCTCGGCCATTGAGCATGTGACCTGGGACCACCCGGACGTGGAGCTGCGCATCCCCAACATCGACAAGGCCCGGAAGCTGCTGGGCTTCGCGCCGGAGATCGATCTCGAGGAGGGGCTCCTGCGCACCATCTCCTGGTACCGCAGGCACCTGCGGGACTGAGCACCAAAAGCCGTTGCTTTTCCCCGCACGGTTGACGAAAGAATAGACCCATCGGGCTGTAACCCATGGCTGACAAAAAAAGCAAAGCCGAGGCGGTGATCAAGGCCACGGCGCTGTGTAAGACCTTCGTGGTGGGGTTCATCCCCATCGCGAAGCTGGCCCAGCGCGGGACCCAGGACGTGCGGCCCGAGCTGGACCAAAAGGTGCTGCCCCGCCAGGTGGAGGCGGTCAAGGGGCTCAGCTTCAGTGTACACGCCGGGGAGATCTTCGGCCTGTTGGGGCCCAACGGCTCGGGCAAGACCACCACGATCAAGATGATGATGGGGTTGATCTTCCCCTCCGCGGGCCGGATCGACCTCTTTGGCGAGGCCGTGCCCAACGTGGCGGTGAAGCGACGCGTGGGTTACCTGCCGGAGAACCCGACCTTCTACGACTATCTGCGGGCCGACGAGTTTCTGGAGCTCTCCGCCCGGCTCTGTGGCGTGGACAAAAAGACCCGCCGGGAGCGCATCCCCCGGCTGCTCGAGCGGGTGGGCCTCACAGAGGCCTTGAACCGACCCCTGCGCAAGTTCTCCAAGGGCATGCTGCAGCGCATCGGCCTGGCCCAGGCGCTCATCCACGACCCGGACCTGGTGGTGCTCGACGAGCCCCTCTCGGGCCTGGACCCCCTGGGGCGCAAGCAGGTGCGAGACCTCATCGCCGAGCTGCGTGACCAGGGCAAGACCGTGCTGTTCTCGTCCCACATCCTGTCGGACGTGCAGATGATCTGCGACCGGGTGGGCATCGTGGTGCGGGGACAGCTCCGCGACATCGGCAAGCTCGACGAGTTGCTCAGCGCCCGCGTCACTGAGACCGACGTAGTGCTCGAAAAGGCGCCGGCCTCCGTGGTGGACCTGGCCGAGAAAAAGTGCTGGTCGGCCCTGCAAAAGGGCGACCGCCTGCGCATCCGCCTGCCCGGAGACACCGATCCGGGAGAGCTGCTGAAAATGGCCCTGGACGACGGCGCCCGCGTGATCTCCGTGATGCCCCAGACCGAGTCTCTGGAAGACCTCTTCGTGCGCGAGGCAATCAAGTAGATGGATCGCATTCTCGCCATCGCCGGCAACACCCTGCGGGAGACCAACCGCAACCGGGTCATGTACGTGCTGCTGCTCTTTGCGGTGATGATGATCCTGGGCTCGGTGACCATGGGCAAGCTCGCCCTCCACGAGCCGGTGATCCTCATCAAGGACCTGGGACTGGCCGCCATCAGCCTCTTTGGCATGATCATCGCCGTGTATCTCGGCGTCACGGTGGTACACCGGGAGTTGGAGCAAAAGACCGTCTACTTCATCATTCCCAAGCCCCTGCACCGCACTGAGTTCCTCCTGGGCAAGTTCCTGGGCATGGCCGCGACCCTGGTGATTCAGGTCACCGTCATGTCCGGCGTCTTCTTCCTGGTGTTGCTGGCCTACGGCGGGGGTGCCACGGAGGTGTTGCTCAAGGCGCTGCTGCTCACCCTGGCCGAGATGCTGTTGATCCTGTCGGTGTCGCTGTTTTTGTCGTCCCTCACCGGCCCCATCCTGGCGGGGTTCCTCTCCCTGGCGTTGTTTGTGCTGGGCCGCTCCAGCGAGTTCATGCGTCAGCTCTCGCACAGCGGCAAGACCGGCTGGTCGGCCCTGGACGTGCTCCTGCAGGGCGCCTACTACGTGGTGCCGGACTTTCACCTGTTCGCCGTGAGCGGCGCGGTGAACCAGCGCGTCTCCATCCACGGCGAGTTCTTCACCTGGGGATACGTGGGTTACGCCGGCGGCTACGCGGCGCTGTACATCACCATCCTGCTGGGGCTCACCATGGTCCGGCTGCGGCGCAAGGACCTGGTTTGAAGCGGCGCCTCACCATCGGCGGCCTGGTGGTCCTCGGCCTCCTGGCGGTGGTCCTGGGCCGCGTGGTCCTCTCCTCCCGGGCGGCCTACCAGGAGGGCCACACCGCCGAGAAGCGCGCCCTGTCGGCCACGGATCCGGCCCGGCGCAACCTCGCCCTGCAGGACGCCATCATCCGGTACCGCCGCGCCGCCCGATGGTACGCCCCGGGCAATGGCTACGTCAGCCGCTCCCTCGAAGCCCTGCGCCGCATCGCCCGGCTCTCGGAAAAACACGGCGACCGCCAGACCGCGCTCATGGCCTACCGCGCCATTCGGCGGTCCATCCTCGGGTCCCGCAGCTTCTACACGCCCCACACCGATCACCTCGGCCCGGCCAACAAACACATCGCCCGCCTCTCGGCCCTCGAGCAGGGCGGCCAGACCGCCGGCGCCGATCAGCTCGCGCGCTACGAGGCCTGGCACCTGGCCCAGCTCCGCCGCTCCACCGCCCCGTCCGTGGGCTGGTCCATCCTCGCGGTCCTGGGCTTTTTCACCTGGGTCACCGCCGCCTTCCTCTTCATCTTCCGCGCCATCACCCCCGAAGACCGCCTGATCAACCGCCAGGCCCTCCTGTGGGGCGGCGTCATCCTCGCCGGCCTCATCTTCTGGCTCACCGGCCTCTCCCAGGCCTGACCGTATACGGCGAGCGGGTTGCGCAGATCAAGGCTGGCAGCAGAAGGTGAACGCGCCGGTCTCCGTGGCGGCGCCCTGGACGGATCCAGCGTTGCCCAAGCAGGAGCCACTCGCGTTGGTGACGTACACCGCCGCCCCGGCATCGGTGTCCATGTTCGTGCACGAGCCCGGGGCGACAAAGCCGTAGAGCAGCGGGGTGCCGCCGCAGTCGCTCCGAAAGCTGATGTTCCCCCCGCAGGATCCAAACGGCGTGGAGCAGGAACAGGGGCCACAGGCGCGGGTGTCCTGGAATCCCGTGTAGTGCAGGATGCGCTGGTTGTAGCTGCTTCCGGCCGGACAGAGACTGTTGCCCGCCGTGAAGATGCAAACCTGCGATTCGAAATCGCTGCCCGTCGAAGGCGCACAGACCTCACCCACCCCGCACCCCGCCGCGCTCGCCGTAGTCCCCCCGCAGACCCGGATCTGCTCCTGCCAGAACGCACTTTGAATGTTGTCGGTGGTAATGGCGGGGCAGAAGCCCCCGGTGATGGAAGGCGCCTGGAATCGGAAATACGGCCGGGCGGAGTCCAGCGTCACCAGGGTGCACTGATCCGGAGTGAGCGGAAAGGACGGGGGGTTCAAGGAGTTACAAAAAAACGTATTGTGCTCATAAACGTCCACGATCGGACAGGTGAAGCCCGCGGCGGTGTCACAACCGCAGGTGCAGCCCCCCAGCGCCTGGAGCCCGTCGAGCAGATCTATTTCTGGGGTCGGGTACCCGACCGGACACGTGGGGAAGGGGTCGCCCGCCACGCCATGATGGAGGGCGACCGGACCCTGCCACGTCCCCGGGGCCTCCTCCACGCAGCTGCTGGTGCTGGGACAGGTGACGGTCTGACAATCTGCCGAGCACGCGTCCCCGTTGGCGGTGTTGCCGTCATCACACACCTCCCCGGCGGCGATATTGAGCTCCCCGTCGCCACATTGGGGGGCGGTGCAATCCGCATCGCAAGTGGCGCTCTGGGCGCCGTCGTCACACACCTCGCCGGCGGCCGTGTCCACGATGCCGTTGCCACAGGTCTCGTCCGACAGGCAGTCTGCCGAGCAACCATCGCCGGAGACGGAGTTGCCGTCGTCGCACACTTCCGCGCATTCGATCACAAAGTCGCCACAGCGTTCGACATGGCAATCCGCCGCGCAGCCGTCACAACCGTCCACATTGCCGTCGTCGCAGCCCTCGCCCGGATCCTGGGTGCCGTCGCCGCAAACAAATCCGCCCACGCAGCCGGTGGTATCCCAGTCACAGCTCTGGTTGCAGGCCAGCTGCCCAGCGGCCTGACCGATGGAGATGCAGGTCTCACTCCGCAGGTCGTCGCCGTCGCAGATTTCGTCTCCCACGGCGAGACCGTCCCCGCAGATCTCTTCGCAGGTCCCCGCGCTGCAGTCCCAGCCGGTCTCCACCTGACAGGAATCGTCGCAGCCGTCACCCAGGACGTCCCCGCCATCGTCGCACTCCTCGGAGCCCAGGGGGTCGACAACACCATCGCCGCAGTAGGGAAAACGACAGTCGGTACGGCAGGCGTCGGGCTCGCTGTCAGAGTTCTGGGCGCCGTCGTCGCACTGCTCCCCGGAGTCCAACGTCCCGTCGCCACACAGTGCGTTGGTGTTCCCGTTGTCATTCCCGTTGTTGTTGCCGTTTTGCGCCGGATCTCCGCCGCACGCGACACCGAGCAGCCCCACCAGGACCGCTAAAAGCCCACAAAGTTGGCGCGCCATTTTCCAGTCCTTCCCTGATCAGCGGACGATTTGCTGAGTCTCCCCGACACTATCGCAAATAAGACCACGTAGAACAAGACCACTCCCCCCGCGAACGCTGCGGAGCCCCTGAATCGGGGGCCGGTCGGGGCTGCTTGTCCAAGAAGATGAAATGAAAGATACTCACACCCTGGATCGTGATTTGGGAGCCCAGATATGAAACCTCGTTTTCGATGGTTCCGCTCGGTGCGGCCGACCCTGTTGCTCATTGCCCTGGCGCTGGGGGTCAGCGCCCCCGCGCTGGCGGCCCCGGCGGCGGGGGGAGTCAGCGCCCAAGACAAGGCCAAGGCCCGCGCGCTGTTCAAGCAGGGCATTGTTCAGTTTGACGGGGGGTACTACCAGCAGGCGCTCACGCTGTTCACCCAGGCGCTGGCCCTCTATCCGAACCCGAAGATCCACACGCGGATCGCGCTGTGCCACAAGTGGCTCGGCAACAACCTGAAAGCCCTTGAGCACTACGAGCAGTATCTGAAGGCCGTGCCCCAGATGCCGGACAAGCCGGGGGATCGGGTGCTCTACCTCAAGGTGAAGACCGAGGTGAAGAATCTGCAGTCGCTGATCTCGCAGCTCCAGATCGATATCACCGAGCCCCCGGGCGCCGAGGTGCGAATCAACGGCAGGCTGGTGGGCACCGCGCCGCTGTCGCGCCTGATCCGGATCAAGCCCGGGGCGGTGAACATCACGGCCATCACCAAAGGGTATTACACGTTCAAACGCGACCTGAATCTGTTTCCGTCCCAGACCCAGACCGTCCGGATCACGATGCTCAAGATCAAGACCAAAACCCGGATCATCATCCGGCCCAGCAAGCCGGTGTGGAAGCGGTGGTGGTTCTGGACCGCCATCGGAGTGGTGGTGGCCGGCTCCACCGGGCTGGCGGTGGGCTTGACCGTCTCGAGCACCGAGCGCCCGCTCCGGGGCATCCCGGTGAACCACGACAGCCTGACCGTGAGGTGGTAACCATGACCATGCGACACGTCACCTCCTGTTGTGTAGCCATAACGACCCTGTTCCTGCTGTCGGGCTGCTTGGCCGATCGGTGCGAGGACAAGTCGGCCCAGGTGGAGCTGACCGTGACCTTTAGCGGCACCGGCGGCGCCCAGCGGCTCGAGTTCGAAACCCGGGTGAACGCCCCCGGCGCTCCCGGTGAGCCCCACGGGAAGCGCTATTACACCCAGCGCGCCGGCAGTATGGCCTTCCCGAGCACCGAGGACGGCAAGGCCACCTTCCTGCTCGATCCGGGCCAGTACGTGCACAACCTGCCCGAAGGGGAAGAGGCCACCTTCACCGTGATTCTTCGCGCCTACGGACCCAAGGGGGGCGAGGACAACGCCCTGCTGGCCGAGGGGCGCTGGGAGAAAAACATCTCGCCCACGGGGTGCTACATCGACGCCACCATGACGCTGAGCACCGAGGGGACCTGCGACCACAAGGTCGAGGGGGATCCCTGCGTCGCCTCCGGCGGAGCGGCCCTCGCGGTGTGCATGCCCGATGGCGGCAACCTGAGCTGCCAGGAGTCGACCTGCGGGGACGGTTTCACCGACCGCCGCAACGGCGAGATCTGCGACCCGGGCCACAGCGAACCAGCGCTGGGTTGCAATGACAACTGCCTACCCCTGCCGGTCGTCCTGCGCGTGGAACCGCAGGGGGCCACGGACGCCGCGCAGTTGACGTCGGGTGAAAAGATCACCAAATCCTACTCCACCACCCTGGACGGCATCTACTCGGTGGGCGCCTCCACCGGGGCCACGGACCTCGCCGCCACGCTCCTGATCGCGGACGTGGACGGCGACGGGCTGGACGAGCTGACCCTGGGGCTCCCCGGGGCGACGGCGCCGGGCGGCTCCGGACCCTTCGCGGCCAAGGGCGGCGCGGTGTACGTGGAAGACTGGTTCATCACTAACGACAAGCTCCTCGGCGAGGCCGACGACGGCATGTACCTGTTCCGGGGACCGGCCGCCGCCGACCTCCAGGGCTCCTGGTTCGGCGCGTCCCTCGCCGCGGGGGATGTGGACGGCAACGGCACCATGGATCTCGCCATCGGCGCGCCCCGGTTGACAGCCTCGGGCTCGGGCGAATTGGCGGGTGGCGTCTACGTGCTGTTCGGTGGAGGGGACGTCGGTTATATCACCCCCGGCAAGAGCCGCGATGACCTCACCATCAGCGCCAGCTCCCAGAACTCCTACCAGTCCTTCATCGGCGCCCAGGGCACCATTGCCGGCCAGACCGGCGACCACCTGGGCTTCGCCCTGGCCATGGTCGACCTGAACCTGGACGGGTTCTCCGACCTGGTGGTTTCGGCTCCCCATCGCAAGCTGCCGGACATCGATAGCCACGGCGCGGTGTACGTGCTCAGAGGCGGGGATGAGCTCTGGGGCGGGGGCGAGGGCAAGAACGACGATGTCAGCATCCAGGACGCAGCAAACTTCGAAATCAACACCTTTAAGGACAACAGCCGCCTGGGAGTCTCGCTGGCCACCGGGGATGTGAACGGCGACGGCTACCCTGATCTGATCATGGGTATGACCGCCGGGGCCGACCACGGAGGGGGCATCACCGTGCTCTTCGGTGGCCCAGACGTGCTGCCCCCCGGCGGGCGCGGCACCTGGAACGCCCACAACAACCCGGCGGCGGCCGGCCTGCTCACCCTGGAGCCCGACCCGGGCCATGCCCTGGCCGGCCTGGGTGGCACGCTGACCGCCGTGGATCTCGACGGTGACGGCCGCGCCGAGGTGGTGGCCACCCTGGGGCGGCCCGGCACGGCCGTAGACAATCCCCACGCAGTCGCCATCATCAACGGCGCCTTTTTTGAGCGTGAGCGGGACGCGGGCATCACGCTCCCGGGAACTGCGGACTATCTGGTGCTCGAGGGGCCCGTGGACTCACGCTTCGGACTGATTCTTTCGGCCGCCGACGTCAGCGGCGACCGCCGCCCGGATCTGCTGATAAGCGCTCCCTGGGCCGATGGCGACGTCCCTGGCGATCGTGCGGGCGCGGTCTACGCAATCCTGGCCACCCCGCGCTCCAACCTGTGGGGTCAGACCACCCTCACCACCGATGAGCTGCTGGCGTGGACTTCTACCACCCCGGGCGAGATCCCGGTGCCGCTGATTCTGCTCCAGGGCGTCACCCAGGACGGCCAGCTCGGCGCCGCCACCGCGGGCAGCAGCCACCTGGCGCAACTCGACCACGGGCCCGATTGTAGCAATGCCTACACGTACGTGCTGCAGCCCGGGTACTCGTATACTGCCAACATCCATTACTCGGGGCGGGTCTTCACGTACTTCCTCCCGGCGATGATGCCCTGCGAATCCAACGTCACCTGTCCGATCCTCTGCGACTGAGCCCTGGGCCCCGGGCCAAGCCGCGGCCCATTGTCGACTAAAGTCGTTCCAGCAGGGCGAGCTGGCCCAGAAGCACGGCGACGGCCTGCTCTGTCCTGAGGATCGCCGCCCCGAGAGTGATGGGCACAAACCCGCGGGCTTCGAACGTCTGCACTTCGCGCTCGATCCAGCCGCCCTCCGGGCCGATGGCCACGAGACAGTCAGCGGGCCCCGGGGGCACAACTGACTCCAGCGGCGCGCTCGACTTCGGATGGGCGACCACCCGCAGCGCGGGCTCGGCGGGTGGCGCCGCAAGATAGGACATCAGGCGGTCATGGACGGCACAAGGCGGCAGCCAGGTGGTGGCGCCCTGCTCGGCGCCGAGCACCAATGCCTGGCGGATGGCCGCGGGCTCCAGGGCCGGCGAGCCGAAGTAGGATTTCTCCACGCGCCAGGCGTTGACCAGATCCAGTCGCGCCACGCCCAGGGCACCCACGGTCTGGAGCACCCGGCCCAGGACCTTGGGGCGGGGCACGGCCAGCACGAGGTGCACCCGCGGCCGCGGCGGCGGCGGCCCTGTAAGGCGCAGGGCCAACCGCACCGAGTCCGGGACGATGGTCAGCACCCGGGCCTCGCCCTGGGCACCGCCCAGGACCCCCACCCGCAGCGTATCTCCCACGGCGGGTCGGATCACCTCGGCGATGTGTCGGGCCCGGCGGTCAGTGACCACCGCCTCGCCATCGGTGAGCTCGTGCGGCTCGAGCAGGATCAGGTTCATGGGTAGCCAACAGTGTTGCAACAACGGGAGCGACTGTCTAGAAAAGGAGCAAAGCCACTCCAGGAGCTGCATCATGAAATCCCACCGACAGGAGCTTTTTTTTGAGATCCCCCAGCGACGGGGTCTGGTGAACATCACGTCCGACGTGCAGGCGGCCATCGACGACAGTGGCGTGGCCGAGGGGCTGGTGCTGGTCAACGCCATGCACATCACCGCCAGTGTGTTTATCAACGACGACGAGTCCGGCCTGCACCAGGACTACGAGCGGTGGCTCGAGCGGCTCGCGCCCCACGCGCCCGTGGACCAGTACCTGCACAACCGCACGGGCGAGGACAACGGAGACGCCCACCACAAGCGCCAGATCATGGGCCGGGAGGTGGTCTGCGCCATCACCGACGGCCGGCTGGACTTCGGCACCTGGGAGCAGATCTTCTACTTCGAGTTCGACGGCCGCAGGCGCAAGCGCGTGCTGGTGAAGATCATCGGCGAGTAGTGCGGTAGGAGGGGAAGTGAGCGCTACCAGGACACGCCGCCGCCCACGTGCAGGGAGAAGGTCCCGCCTGCGGCGTGTTTGCCGGGGGCGGCGTAGCCCACGGGGAAGTGGCTGGGCTTGAATCCGTGGGACACGTCGCCCATCATGAGCTCGGCCGCGGCGTCCAGGCGCCACTTGCCGAAGCGCAGGGTGGTGCCCAGGTTCCAGGTCAGCTTGTGCGCGTCGGCCAGCTCGCGGGTGCGGTAGCGGTTGGGGATGGACTGGCTGTCGTAGGCCATGCCGCCCCGCAGGGTGAGCAGCTTGCTGACCCGGACCTCGGTGCCGAGGTGGGCGCCGAAGGAGTCACGCATGTACAGGTCCGTGGCGATGGCCGCGCGACCGTAGATCCAGCCGTCCACATCCAGGAAGATCTCGCGGAAGCGGCTGTTGTCCACCCAGTCGAACTGGGCCGCGATGAGCACCCGTTTATGCACCTTGAAAAACACCCCCACATTCACCGACTGGGGGAAGGGGATCGTCAGGGAGGCGTCGAGCAAGATCCCCTCGGACTCCACCACCTTCTTCTTGCTGAGCTTCACGTCCAGGTTGGACCGATAGGTGACGCCAATGCCCATCCAGTCCGTGGGCAGGACCTGGATGCCCAGCTGGTAGCCAAAGCCCACGTTGAACATGGTGGACACGCGGGTGTCGAAGGTGGGGTTCATGGGCGGGTCGTGCAGGCAGACCGTGAGCTCTCCGCAGCTCTTGTAGGCGTTAAAAATACCAAGGCCCATGCGTAGCCCCAGGCCGATGAACACCCGCTTGTGAATCTGATAGGCGATGGTGGGCGTGAATTCAAAGAGCCCGATCTGGGTCTCGATGACGCCCTCGGTGACCTCGCTCTTTTTGAACTTCACCGACCCACCGAAGCTGTTGTAGAGGCCGGCCCCCAGGGCGATGAAGCTGTTGTGGCCCACCAGGATGCGCGCCCCGCCGGCCACGAAGGGCAGGGGGCTGGGCGCCACGCCGGCCCTTTGGGGGGAACCCCCGATGGGTGTGTACTCTCGGATAATAAACGCCAGCTCCGCGCCCACCACGAAGTCCGCCGTGAGCATGCGCGCCAGACCCGCGGGGTTGTGATAGATGGACAGCGCGTCGTCGGCCACGGCGGTGTAAGCGCCGGCCATGCCCACGGCCCGGGCGCCGTTGATGTTGGGGCGTTGGATCCCGCCGGCCCACGCGGTCTGAGGGGCTCCTACGCTCAGCACCAGGGCCAACGCCGCGGTCACCAGGGCTCTATGCTTGGTGATTCCCATCATTCGCACCCATACCGTCCCTGCCAGGCCAGGCAGCTCGCGGCCGGGCAATACCTCGGCAGTCCGGCGTCGATCCCGCACTCGATGCAATTGCCCCCCAGGGAATCGAAGTAACATTGTCTTGCGGCGCCATTCTCATCCGGGAAACAGAGGTATCCCGGGATGCCGGCGTCCAGCAGACCGCAAGGCCCGTCCGACGGGATCGCGCAGAAACCGGTGGTGTTCTCCGGGGTGGGACAGCTGCCCACCACGCAGGCGTCGAACTTGCCGCAGAGCTCATTGGTCACGCAATCGGACTGGTTCCAGCAGGGACGATCCGTTTCGTATTTGTCGTGGGACAACGGGCACGCCACCAGGGTCAAGCCCGCGGTCACCGCGACGAGCAACGCCCCTGTGCCCAGCCATCGAATAAGTCTGGAGAGCCGCATCAGAAGTCCACCTCCCCGGAGAAGGAGACCGCCAGGCCTCCGCCCCGACCCGCGGGCCCCACCACCAGGGGCAGCGGCTGGCCTGCGGGCTGCTCCCCCCGGCGTTCGTAGATAAACAGGATGATGGAGCTCACCAGCACCGCCGCGGCGCCGGCGTACAGGCCCAGGGCCACGTTCTTATAGCGCTTGCCCTTTTTCACCAGGTCATCGAGCTCGGCGCGGGTGTCGGCCCGGCGATCCCGCACCTCCTCGTAGGTCCGGTTCTCCAGGCCGGAGAACACCGCGCCCACGCCCGCGATGACCCCGGCCACCCCGAGCGTCACCCAGCCCCAGCGGTTGAACGCCTTTTTTGTGCGCGCCAGGGGCAGCACCGGTTGCAGCGTCTTTTTTTCACCCCGCAAAAGCGAGACCCGGGCCCGCCAGGTAAGCCGCCCGGGGGCCCGCACCTCGAGCATGTGCTTGCCGGGCTTCGGCAATAAAAAGGCACCGTCGCGACCCCGAGACAGCGCCACGCCGTCGACGTACAAACGCACGCCCTCGGCTTCGCTACGCAAGGTGATGTACGCTTCGTTTTTGGTTTTGGCGTGCTTGATGCCCACCAGCCGTCGCGGGGGTACGTAGTGGGGATCCTTTTTGAGCGCCACCCGCACGGTGATTCGCTGGCCGGACTTTACACCGATGGACCTGGACCACTCCAGGTAGCCCAATTTGGTGACCTTCACCAGGTGCAGGCCGGCGTTCACCGCCAGGGGCTGGGTGGGTGTGGAGCCGCGCCGCATGCCGTCCACGCTCACCATGGCGCCGTCCACGCTCACCTGCACGTCGAGCCGTCCGGGGTCGCCGATCATGCTGAACGTAATCGGGGGCAGACCGAGCTTGCCCCGGCACACATTGATTCGCTTTTGTGCCGCGAGGTAATATTGGCCGCTGCTGCCGGCGATCTTGATGTACTGTCGGTAGGCGTGGATCGCCTTTTTCCAGGCTTTCTGCCCTTCGTAGGCCAGCCCCAGGTTCCGCCAGGCCCCCGCCAGCTTGGGCACGAGCCGGAGCGCCTGCTGGTACAGGGCAATGGCCTTGGCGTAGTTGCCCAGGTACAGCTGCGGATTGGCCTGCCGGAACAGGCGGATGGCCTTGGTTTGGGGAGACCCCGCTGGCGGCGGCTGCGCGTGCGCACCGACGCTGCTGACCAACCAGATTGCCAGCGCCAGCCCGAGCGCCACACGCCACCCACCGGGCCCCCTCGGGGCGACTGCTTTGCTGCTCATTTTGTTGGATCGTCCCAGACGTTGAACTGCATGGTGGTCGTCATGCCGCCTCGCATTCCGTTGCCGCGATAAATCACCCGCGGCTCTACTTTTTTGACCTGCGCGATCTTGTAGCCCAACCGCTTGACCTCTTCCCCGGACTTGGTGCGACAGCTGACCGAGCCGCCCTTGGCGCGGAGCTCGTCAGCCCGGTTCTCCACCACCTCTTTGAACTTGGCCGCGTCCTTGATGGGAATCTCGGCGCAGGTCACCACCAGGTACCCCGCGTTCAAAGGGGTGTCTTTCCAAGGGCCCGACGTCTTGTCGGCCTCGAGCACCACGGCCCCCTGGCTGTGCTCCGGGTACTTCCACGCCAGGCCGGGGAAATAATCGATCAGCTTGACCTTCTGGCTCACCACGTCCAACGGGGTGGTGTACTGCGTGACCAGGGAGGCAAGCATCTGCTTGGACACCGCCAGCCGGATCCAGAAACGCCAACGCACGCCGTCCTTGATCTCCACCTCCTGGATGTAGATCTCCTCCTTGGGCTTGGTAAACTCCTTCGCGGTGGCTTTGAGCGCCTTCTCCACCGCGCCGCGCCGCTTCCAGAGCTGGTCGCGCCACTTGCGGGTCTCCAGCCCATCCTGCTTCTGGATGGCGGCTCTGAGTTGGGTCAGAATGTTGGCCCGCTCGGCTTGATACTGCGCCAGCACGACATTGCGCCAGGCCGTGTCCTGGACCGCGCCCGCCAGGTGCTCCACCAGCATGGACAGCGCCGCTTCCCGGGCCCGGGCTTCGCTCTCGGTCTTACGGGGTGTGGAATAGGAATAACCGACGAAGAACACCTGGTCTCCCCGGGCTTCAATGTACGCCGCATCCTGGCCGCCCGGCTTCCCGGCGGCCGCCTTGAGCCGACTCTGCAGTCCCTTGAACCACGGGGGCATGGGGTGATTGCTCTTGAGCGTTCCACCCTCGTCAAAAATGGCCGGCTTGGGCTTTTTGTCCAGCTGAACCTGCCGGTAGATGAAGTAGCCCACGGCGCCGCCCGCCACCAGCAGGGAGCCCAGCACCGCGGCGATGAACGCGAGCCCCATGGTCCTGCCCGCGGCGGGAGCTGCGGCCACGGGCAGCACCATCGCGGCCCCGGCCGCGCCGGCGGGTTTGAGCAGCCGCTCGTGGGCCTCATCTGCGAACTCGATGAGCTCCGTGCTCGCCGTGGGGCTGATCAGATTGCCCAGGCACGCCAAAAACTCCTCCGACGCGATGGAGGGGGCCTGGGTGTGACATTCGGAGCACTCGAACTCCGGCGACGTAGCGAACTTGAGCACGTCGTAGTGCTCCGCCGTGTCCACCCGCTGGGCCGCGGTGGTGGAGCAGTCCGGACACTTGAAGGGCATGAAGAAAGAGAGCACCTCCACCTTGCCTGCCAAGGCCTCCTGGGTGAACGCTTTCTCCACGAAGCCCGGCTGGCAATCCCGCAGGTACAGGTGCGCCGTCTCTTCGGGCACGGAATTCACAAAATCGATCCACTCCCGGGCCCCTTCGTCGTCCACGCGGCCCACGGCCGACAGGTCGACCACCACGTCTCCCTCAAGCCCCTCGGCCAGCTTCTCCCGGGGGAAGTTGATGTCGAGGTCCCCGGCCAGCCGGATGAAGGTGCCTTGCTTTTCGACGATCTTGTCCACGCGCAGGCGACGGGCGGCGTCGCTCACCCGATAGTCCAGCTTGTCGGCCAGGAAGTTGGCCACCGCCGCGTCGGGCTCCACCTGCTCCTGGGTCTGCAGGTGGGTGAAGAAAGCCTCGGCGTCCTCATCGAAATACTCGGGGTTGCCGCAGCTGTCACAGGGCACGTCCGGCAGGCTCATGTTTTTGATGAGCTCATAGCTCTCTTCCACCTGCACCAGACGCCGCCGGTCGTCGTCACAATAATCACAACGGTAAGGAGCGTAGAACGACAGAATCTTCCCGGAGCCGCCAAAGTTGGCCACCATGTTGAACTGGTCGAGGATCTTCGGCGAGCACTCGATGAAATAGATGGAGTGAGCCTTTTTCTCTGCGGCCCTGATGAAGTCCACCCACTCCCGGATGCCAAAGGAGCTGATCCGTCGCACCTCTCCGAGATCCAGAATCAACGTGCCCTTGGCCTGCGCGGCCACTTCCTCGCCGTTGAAGTCTTCATCGATGGTGCCCATGAACCGGAGGCACATGATGTCGCCTTCTACTATTTTTGCGATCTTCAGCTTGGCGCCCGCCGCCTCCGCCGCCGAAACGTTGTCTACCGCCATCGATTTCCTTCCTCTCAGGTGCCGACGAAGTAGTGCACCGAGCGCGGTAGACCACGAAACTCGCGCTGGTTTGTATCGAGCTCGTAGACACCGACCACCTGGGTTCTCCGCCCGGGGATCACGTCAAAGATGCAGATCGCCGCCGATTTGTAAATATATAGCATACCGAGGCCGGCACCGCCGAAGCGGGTATCCATCTCGCCACCCTGAAGCCCCCGCGAAATCCCTGAAAAAATCGCTTTCCGGGGCAGCCTTCCAAAATGATCGGTGACCGAGATGACCATGCGCATGCCGTCTGATGCACAACGGATGACGGCTGCCTCGGAGGGCTCGAGCTCGATGTGGGCCTTGCGGTCCGCCGCATATTTCGGACGTCCCGTGTCGTCCACGGGGGCGTCGTACATGGCGTTCATGAGCAGCTCGTGGGCGAGCTCGCCAAACATCTCACGCACCCGCCCGGGGCAGTTGAGCTTCTCGCAGAAGCGCACCACCCCCTCCACGCAGGCGTCCCGCTGGGTCGTCGTGCGGATCACCTCTTTGAAGCCCGTATACCCCCACGCGAGCAGGGAGGACAGCCCCGGGGACTCCCCCCCGAGCAACCGCTTCGCCGTCCAGAGCAGCTCCCATTCGCGGGGTGGTAAATCCCTGGGGCGGCCGATGATATGGCTCAGGCGCTCCTGCGCATGGGCGTAGGGCAGCAGCTTGTCTGTCTTCTCTCCGGTCCAAACCAGGGATTCGATCTCAGGTCGGGTTTGCAGCACACCCAGGACAGTGGCAATATCCACCGCATCAGCGCATAAAAGCGCCGGCGTACCGTCCAAATACCTGGGCAGATCGGACGGATCCTCCATGGGGATCAACTCAGTGCCCACACAAGTGAGAACACGCACAACTTTCCGTAAGGTGAGTTTGTTCCGCTCAAGGATGAGGATTCGGGAGATGCCCATGATTTCAGTCACAAATTGCGGCCTCAGAATAACCCAAGAGTATGCAATAATCAATCAGGATGTGGTATAACTGTAATTATGCACAGTTGTTCATTGGTTGTTCGGAACGGCCAATGCTATCAGGAGGAGGTCACATGAATCGTTGGAACGTCCCGACGGCGACAAGCCTCGGCCTGCTGATCTTTTTGGCAGGGTTCGGCCGAGCCGACGCGCGTGGACTCGACGCGAGCTGGCTGACCAAACCAGCGGAGCAGGCGATCCTAAACAACCAGTTTGCCAAAGCGGCGGTGCTTTACAATGGCGCCCTGGCCCTGCGGGGCCCAAAACCAGCGCTTCACTGGCGCCTGGCCCAAGTCTACACCATGGGTGGCCAGTTCACCCTGGCCCAGGATGCCTACCGCAGTTTCATCAAGGTTTCAAAGGACGATGCAAAGCGGGCCCGGGCCCGGGCGGAAATAGCGCGGCTGGCCGCGGCCCCGGCCCCCTTCGTGACCGAGGACGTGGCCACCCAGGTCCGCCAACGGGGCTTCGCGCTGAAGTCCGCCAAGCGGGCCCGGACATTCCTCAAGCGCAAACAGTATCGCATTGCCATCCGCTATTACGAGGCGGCGCTGGTCATGGACAACTCCCTGGTGGGCGTGTTCCGGCTGCTGGGAACGGCGTATACCAAGCTCAAGGACAAAAAGCGCGCGCAGGCCTTCTACATCCGCTATCTGCGGCTGCGGCCGGGAGGACCCCTGGCGGACAAGGTGCGCAGGCGACTCAAGGACAACAAGTTGCTGGCCAAGGTCACCTTCCGCGCGTCCTTTCCGGCGGCGGTGTACATCAATCGACTCCCGCTGAACTGGAAGAAAAAAACGCCTTTTGAGAATGTGCTGCTGCCCGCGGGAACCTACACAATCATCATCTATCACCAGAAATATCACGCCGCGCGGAAGATCAGGCTCCGGGTGAAAGAAGGACAACAGCAGACGGCCGAGTTCAAGTTCGGGGTGCTCATGAGCAAGCTCACACCCTGGGCTCGCGTCCGCGCCAACGGTCGTGACCTCGGCCTGTGGAACGAGATCGGCCTGCCTGCGGGTCGCTATAAGCTGGAGTTCAGATCCGACGACGGCAAGAAACAGATGACCCACCAGGTGAACCTCAAAGGTGGTCAGCGACTCCGGGTCACGCGCTGGAAATAACGCTGCCCCCCACCGGCCTAATTCTTAGGCCTTTCCACAAGTTGTTTAGTGGACAACCCAACCTGCGCCAGACTATAAATAAAGCGGGTTCGCGAGGATCCGCTGAAAAACATGTGGTTGTATGGGCCCGGGCAGGGACCTCAGAGAGGGTTTTGCGGACGCGAAAAATGGCTGACCAGCTCCCCAAGCTTTCATCGGGCTCCCCGGAGAAGCCGTTCCCCTTCGGAAAGTACTACCTGATGGGACTCATCGCCCGGGGCGGCATGGCCGAGGTGTACCGGGCCATCAGCGTGTCGGATCGGGACCAGATCACCGCCATCAAGTGCATGCGCCCTCAGCTGGCCAAAGAGAAGCGCTTCGTGGAGATGTTCATCCGGGAGGGCAAGCTCGCCCTGCTTCTGGAGTATGAGAGCATCGTCCGCACCCTGGAGATCGGGCGGAGTGAGGGCCGATATTTCATCACCATGGAGTATATCAGCGGCCGGGATCTGACCCAGCTGCTGCGACGCTGCCAGGAGCTGAACAAGCGCATCCCGGTTCCCCACGCCATCTATATCGCTTCCCGGGTGTGTCGGGGGCTACACTACGCCCACACGCGCACCGACGCCGAGGGAAGGCTGCTCAACATCGTCAACCGCGACGTCAGCCCGTCCAATGTGCGCCTCTCCTATGACGGTGAGGTGAAGATCCTGGATTTCGGCATTGCCCAGGCGATGCTGAAATTCACTAGTGAAATCGGGGTATTGAAGGGCAAGTTCAGCTACATGTCCCCCGAGCAGATCCGCGGCATGCCCGTGGACGCGCGAACGGACATCTTCTCCACGGGCATCCTGCTGCATGAGATGCTCACCACCGAGAAGCTCTTTCGCGGGGACTCTGAATTCGATCTCATGGAGAAGGTGCGCTCCGCGGCCGTGGCGCGGCCTTCGAAATTCAACCGCCGGGTGAAGGCGGATCTGGACGCCATCGTTTTGCGAGCCCTGTCCCGGGAACCCAGCGATCGGTTTCAGACCTGCGAAGATTTCGCCGACTCCCTCGAAGATCTGCTGGTCTCCTACGGATTCCAACCTGAGGAGTTGCGCGACTTCCTGCGCCAGATGTTTCCCTCGGAATACATCCGGGAGAAAAAAGAGGTGGCGGACTGCCTCGCGGCGCAGCTCGGCGACGAGCGTCCTGAGCTCATTGAGGAAGAGGACGAAGAGACACGGCTGCTCCAAATGGAGCCCGAGCCCGTGACGTCGGCGCCAATGCCGATCGCGGAGGAAGCCCCGCCGTCCATGGTCCACAACAAGCTGCTGGTGTGGGTGATCCTCGTGGCCGCCATCGCCATTGCCGCCACGGCGGTTATTATCCTCGTCCTGCGGGGCACATAACCGGGTCGTGGGCGGCCGTGGGCGACACACCGCCGCCACAAAGATTCGCCTTTGGAGCGACGGAGCATCGGATCGGAATTGACACAGTCACCGGTGTTTAATAGTATTTGAGTGTTGTATTGCCCACGTCTATTACATCCGCTGAAGGGTCTTGCAAAGCATGGTCCGGCGCAGGAGGTGCCGTAACATGAGAGTTCAAAAAGCGATGGCAGCTGCGCTGATCCTCGGCCTGGTCGCGGGTTGCGTCGAGATCTATGACGGGGCGCGCATCGAAGCCAACATCAGTGTCCTGGGATTCCCCCCCGGTGAGCTGGTGGTTCCCTCCCCCGGGCTCAACCCGGGAGATCCGGGATATTTCTCCCACTATGAGCTGCACGCCAACATCCTGGGCGTGGGCACCGTACGGCTGCAGAACTTCCTGATCCAGCCCTCCCTGCTGTCGCTGCATCCGTGTAGCCAGTACGAGGAGGATCGGTACTGCCTGGACGCCGAGGGCTCTCCCTGCGATCCGTACATTAATATGTTCCGGTTCAAGAACCACGAGGACATCTTCCTCGCGGTGTCCGTCGCCCCCACGGTGGAAGACGCCACCGGCTGGAACCACGCGGTGGCCTACGATTTCATGGATCCGCGGCAGTTCCCCGACAACCTGTTCGAGGATGCCACCCTGACCGATCCCGAGGAGAAGCTGCACCGGGACAACCTGGTGGAGTCCGAGGTGCGCGCTTTTTGTGACGCGCTCGACCCGGACTACTACCTGGGCAATCCCAACCAGCTCACCCAGCCCCGAAAAGGGTCCATGCTCGGCGCCATCGACGGCCCCGACCCGCGCACGGGCAGCGTCATCGGCGGGCTCACCTTCTATTCGCCCGCCAAGCTCGAGCACATGACCGAGCTGATGATCACGCGGGAGTCGGACCCCGAGCGCCTCAGCCCGGACAACTTCCATCGGAACCTCGCACCCGGGGCGGACGGCCAGACCCTGTTGATCGCCCAGAAAAACGGCCCCTACGGCTACATCCGATTCGGAGAGTACCGGGGCGTAATGACCGTGAACCTGGAGTCACCGCTGGGGATCCCGGTCTTCATGGTCGGCACGGTCTACTACGACATGGACAAGGATCCCGATGGCTTCTGAGCGCCATCGCTGCCATGGACGGAGGGCAGAAAATGCATAGAGCTTCTTTTGGGACAATCTTGGCGAGCCTCGCGCTTATCTGGGCGGCGGGTTGCAATACGGACGACTGCCCGGTGGGCCAGGTGCTGTATGAGGGGGTGTGCGTCGATGTGATCGGCCAGGACCCCGAGTGTGGACCGGGCACCTGGAACGACCAGGGCGTTTGCCGGCCCCACGAGGACGTTTGTGGGGCCAACACCGAGGTGGTGTGGGTACAGGACGCTTCGGGAGTGCCCACCGGCGAGTTCTACTGCGAAGGTCAGCGCATCACCGATGTTCCCGCGTGCCCCGAGTCCCCCGACGGGGCGCTCATCTGCGTGAGCGGCTGGGCCAAGTACCTCATGGACCCGGACAACCCGTGCAACATCATGGAGTCTGCCATCGTCTTCGGACCCGACGCCACCCAGATCGAGGTGGCAGTGTACGATCCGTTGGCCTACGCCTCCGCCTCGGACCCTTCCACCGTGACTCCCCTGGGCGTGACCGAGGTGGACCCGATCACCGGCACCTGGAAGGTGGAGAACATCGTCGTCCCGGCCACCAAGTTCATCGCGGTGGTGGTGCGGTCCATCGACCCGGGCACCGAGTTCATCTTCACCGGTTACCCGTACTCGGCCGCAGACGGCATCAACCTCGAGGAGATCAACGCCTTCGGTGTCACCGACGCCCAGAACAACGCCTGGTCCGCCGCCATCGGGGACGCCGGCATCGCGGGGGCCAACGGCTGTTCGTCGGGAGACACCCTCTTTGACTGCGGCACCTGGATCGGCGTCTTCGGCTACGAGCAGGACAACGGCAGCATCACGTTCCTCGAGGGCATCGTGCCCAGAAACGGTGCCGGCACGCCGCCGCCGGAGATCCCCGTCACCAACACCTTCTACCTCGATGACACCTGCGAAGCCTTCACGCAGCCGGCCAACTTGACCGATTCCTACACCGGCGGCAATGGCGTGATTTTCATGCCCGGCGCCAGCCTGAGCAACTATACGGGAACCTGTTCGGACGAGGTTGCCGACTCGGAGTGCAACGCCAACGATTACGAGTTCCCGCTGCGGCTCGGTGGTGCGGCAAAGCAGGCCATCTTCGTTCAACTCGAGTACCCCACGGGGCTCGAGTAACCCTGAAGCGGAGGACCCCTGATGCTCCAGAGGAAACGACTTCCACGCAGCGCTCTGCTCACCGCCTTGGCCTTGGCGGTGGCCCTGGGCGCTCTCGTCGCCAATTCCGCGCCGGCCTCCGCTCAGATCAGCCGCCGGGCCATGGACGCCAACATCTTCCGGCCGGCCATGGACAACCACGGCATCTTCGTGGTGGACCGCGCGGACGTGGGCAAGCCCTGGGACTGGGGCTTTCGCTTTGCGATCAACGGCGCCGTGGGCCCCATGAACCTGGGCATGTCGGGGATCGACGGCGGCGCATCCTCCACGCCGGTGGACTACGCCATCAACTTTCACCTGGGGTTCCACCTCACCTTCACCAAGTGGCTGTCCCTTGCCATCGACGTGCCCTTCGCCCGACAGGGCCTGGGAATCGCCTACGACGGGGATGAGTCGGGCGGCTTCGTGTGGAACGACCCCGCGTCCAACACGGGCAAGAGCCCGGCGGAGGTGACCGCGGGAGATCCGCGCGTGTCGCTCAAATTCCGGCTCTTCGGGGTCAAGGGCTTCGCCCTGGCCCTGGCGGCCATGGTGACCGTTCCCTTTGGCGACGAAGCCACCTTCAACGGCTCTTCGGGGTTCACCGCCGAGCCGCGCCTCATCGCCAGCTACACCAAGGGGCGCCTCGCCCTGAGCGCCAACGTGGGCTACCTGTTCCGCCCCAAAGACAGGGTCTACGATCCGGCCCTGGCCGGGGACCAGGTGCTCATCGATGTCGACGACGAGCTCACCTGGGGCGTCGGCGCCTCCATCCGACTCACGAAGTTCATGGGCCTGGGCCTCGAGGTGTACGGCCGCGTGCCCTTGCTCGCCCACAAGGCGCACAACGATCTGCCCCTGGAGTCCCTCGTGGGGTTGATCTTCAAGTTCGGTCGGGTGGCGTGGGCCATCGGCGGCGGCGTGGGCATCGGCTCCTTCCTGACGCACCATGACTTGCAGCCCTTCGGCCGGGCCCCCGCCTGGCGCATGTTCACCACCTTCGCCTTCGTGCCGGCCCGGAGGGAATCCTCCGGCGCGGTCAAGGACACTGACGGCGACGGCATCCCCGACGACCGGGACCAGTGCCCCACCGAGCCTGAAGACAAGGACGGCTTCGAGGACGACGACGGCTGCCCCGATCCGGACAACGATCAGGACGGCATCCCCGACGTCAAGGACAAGTGCCCCAACCAGCCCGAGGACCGGGACGGGTTCGAGGACGACGACGGCTGCCCCGACCTGGACAACGACGGCGACGGCATCCCCGACACCCAGGACAGGTGCCCGGGAACCGACAAAGACAAGAAGAACAAATTCAAGGACACCAAAGAGGACATAGACGGCTTCCAGGACGACGACGGCTGCCCCGACCTGGACAACGACGGCGACGGCATCCCCGACAAGCTGGACAAGTGCCCCAACGAGCCTGAAGACATCAACGGCGTGGAAGACAGCGACGGCTGCCCCGAGGGCGGCGCCGGAACGGCCATCGCCGGCGGCAAAATCGACCTGAAGGGCGAGCGCATTCAGTTCAAGTCCGGCTCGGCGGTTCTCATCCAGAAGTCGTTCAAGATCCTGGACCGCATCGCGAACATGCTGCGGAACAACCCGCGGGTGAAGCTGGTCCGGATCGAAGGTCACACCGACGACAAGGGTCGGACCGCCACCAACCAACAGCTCAGCCAGGCCCGCGCTGCCTCTGTGCGCGACTACCTGGTCAAGCGCGGCGTGGCCCGGAACCGGATGACCGCGGTGGGTTATGGTGAGACGCGCCCGAAGGTGCCGAACACCAGCCGGAAAAACCGCGCCACCAACCGGCGTGTCGAATTCATCATCGTGCACCAGACCCGCTAGGAGAGCGCTGTGTTGAGACCATCACGCAGAAAACATCACTCCCTGGCCTGGCTGGCCGCCCTGCTGGCGTTGATCCTGCCGCTGGCCTTGGGTGGCCCCATCGCCTCGGCCCAGGGAAAAAAGAAGACCGCAAAGGTCAAAGCCAACCCCGACGACGACGACGACGTGGAGGTCGATCCTGATCGCGAGCTGATGATCAGAAACATCGTCCAGAGCGCCACCAAGAGCGTGACCACCGTGGGGGAGGCCCCCACGGTCATTAACATCGTGACCGCCGAGGAGATCGACGACTACGGTCATCGCAACATCCTCACCACGATGCTCAGCATCCCCAGTTATCTGGAGTCCGCGTCCCAGAACGGCCAGATGCCCATGTGGACCGTGCGCGGCATCACCCAGGCCGTGCTGTATATGAAAGACGGGCTGAGCCTCTTTGATCCGGCCTTCAACATTGTGATGCCGGCGCTGCGCATTGCGTTGGAGAACATCAAGCGGATCGAGGTCATGTCCAGTCCCGGCGGCGTGCTGTGGGGAGCGAACTCCTTTCTGGGCATCGTGAACGTGATCACCAAGGACGCCGAGGACATCAACGGCCTGGAGCTCGCCTTCGGCGGCGGCCACGGCCCGGGAGACAAGGCGGTGTTCCGCCCCTACCTGATGTACGGCAAAGTTTTTGCCGGCGGCAAGTTCAAGGTGTTTGCGCACCTGTCGGGCGAGATGTTCCAGGGCCCGTCCTTTTACGGGAACTCCATGCAGATCTATAGCCCGCCGCCGCGCATCAACGGGCCCATCTTCCTGGACGGCGAGGCCGTGGACTCCCAGTCTCCCTTTGGCTGGTTCATTCAGTTCGACGGCAAGATGACCTACGCCAAACCCGGTACGGCGCGCTCCCTCGTGCTGGGCTGGCAGTGGACGTGGCTGAAAAACTCCCACCCGTTGGGGTTCATGCACCACGTGACGCAAACCAGCGTCGCGCTCAAGGCGCTGCACCGCGACGCCATCAACTTCCACAACAACTTTGTCTACCTCAAGTACAAGGACCGCTTCCTCAAGGACAAGTTCGGCATCAACCTGCGCGGGTTCTACACCCAGTTCCAGCGTGGGTTCGGCCCGGCGGCCATCTTCAAGGTCTCCCCCACGGTGCTCGACGGCCTGGCCTTCTACCAGAACTCGGTGGCCCACCGGGTGGGCGGCACCTTCGACATGGACGTGCTGGCGCACCGCACCCTGAAAATCCTGGCCGGCGGCGAGGTCTTCTACGAGTGGCTCAAAGACGCCAACGTGCACTTCATCGCGCCGGTGGACAACGCGGACCAGTTCCGTTTCGACAAGCTCCCGTTGATCTGCCCCTTTTACAATCGCAACGGCAACAATCTGCCCACCTTCACGCGGGACGACCCCAACAACACCAACTACGTGCCGGGCTGCAAGCAGCCCTTTTTGTTCGATTCGGATCGGCTCGT